>Ga0316202_10000048_pt1 | contig 217518 bp, 199 predicted proteins | sample 3monrhotite_MG_FD_204934 | JGI IMG/M metagenome (GOLD analysis project Ga0316202, IMG submission 204934) | Microbial mat bacterial communities from mineral coupon in-situ incubated in ocean water Damariscotta River, Maine, United States -... | ecosystem: Environmental > Aquatic > Marine >...
CGATCGGCACAGGGCTTTTGAATTGGCGGACAGGGAGGGATTCGAACCCTCGGTACGGTTTAACCCGCACGGCGGATTAGCAATCCACTGGTTTCAGCCACTCACCCACCTGTCCACAGGTGTTCGGGGTGGCACCGAACGCCCCCTTCATAAACGTGTCTGTCCCTTGGATCAAGGGTTTATCACGTCAGCATTACGAAGGATTTGCAGCTGCCGCCACGGCGTAAGAAACCAGCCCGCCCGTAAGGGTTTTCAGCTCATCCACCGAGGTCTCGAAAACGCACTGCGGATGGCCTGCGTTGACGTATATGGTGTTGAAACGCTTGAGATTTGCATCGATCGCCGTGGGCAGCTTTGAAATCAAGCCCACGGGGGACACGCCCCCTGTGGGAAAGCCCGTAACCGCCCGCACCAGATCGGCGGATGGGCGCACCACGTCGCCTTGCAGTTGGAAAACCTTGGCCAACTGATCGTCACGACAGACATGGTCGCCCGCCACCAAGGCCACGGCATAGCGATTGCCGACCGTCACCACCAAGGTTTTTACGACTGCCCCCACGTCAACGCCCAACGCCTTTGCGGCGTCGGCGGCGCGGCGCACGGTGTCGGGCAGTTCCCGAGCGGTGTCAGGCTGCCCGGCATCGATCAGCGCCTTGCGCACCCGTTTGACGGTATCACATTCCAAATGGCTCAAGCTGGCCCCCTTAAGCTGATCAGAGTGCTAAAATTTAGACCCTGGTACTTCAGACCGGCGGGGTGGGAACGTTCATGCCCGCCTCGACAGATTCGCGTTTACTCAGCGTATCATACCAGCGTTTGACGTGCGGGAAATTCTCTAGTTCGATGGCCTGCCACTCGTGGCGCGAAATCCAGGGATAGGTGGCGATATCGGCGATGGAAAACGTCTTGCCGGCCAGGTAATCGTTTTCGGCCAGTTGCGCGTTGAGCACACCGTACAGGCGCTTTGCCTCAGTGCCGTAGCGTTCTTTGGCGTAGGGCACGTCTTCCTTGGCGAAGCGCAAAAAGTGGTGCACCTGACCAAACATCGGGCCGATCCCGCCCATCTGCATCATCAGCCATTGCAGGACCTTATAACGGCCTTCGCCAGAGGCAGGCAGCAGGTCCTCGCGCTGGCACTTTTCCGCCAGATAAATCAAGATTGCGCCGGATTCAAACAACGACAGCGGCTCGCCGCCCGGACCGTCTTCATCGACGATGGCGGGGATTTTGTTGTTGGGGCTGATTTTCAGGAAATCAGGCGCGAACTGCTCGTCCTTCATGATATTGATGGGGTGGGTGTTATAAGCGAGGCCCACCTCTTCCAGCATGATGGAAACTTTTTTGCCGTTGGGCGTACCCCATGTGTACAAATCGATCATAGATATCTCCCTTAAAGCGCTAGCCCCTCATTGGTAGACTTCTGATATAGCCCACCAAGCCTGAGGAGCAAGCGCTAGCCGCACAGTTCGACAATATCGTCGGCCAAGCGGTCCACAGTTTCAGGCAGCAAGTCCCACGAACACATAAAGCGACAACCACGCACACCGATAAAGGCATAGAACTTCCAGCCCCGCGCCCACAATCCATCCCGTACCGCTTCGGGCAGGTCGATAAACACGCCGTTGGCCTCAGGCTCGAACAAGACATTGGCGTCCGCTACGTCCTTCACCCGGTCATGGAGCCTGCGCGCCATCGCGTTGGCATGACGGGCGTATTTCAGCCACACGTCGTTGTCCAACACGCCCAGCCACGGTGCGGAAATGAAGCGCATTTTCGACGCCAACTGTCCGCCTTGTTTGGCGCGATAGGCGAAATCTTCGGCCAGGGCCTTGTTGAAAAACACCACCGCCTCGCCCACCGGCAGGCCATTTTTGGTGCCGCCGAACACCAACACGTCGATGCCCGCCCGCCATGTGATGTCGGCGGGGCTGACCTCCAGCGACGCCACCGCATTGGCGAACCGCGCGCCGTCCATATGGATGTGCAGGTTGTGCTTCTTGGCCATGGCGGAAATGGCACAGACTTCATCGACGCTGTAGACCGTGCCGACCTCAGTCGCCTGGGTCAGCGAGATGGCCTTGGGCTTTGGATAGTGAATGTCGCTGCGTTGGGTGACCAAGTCTTCGATCCCGGCGGGGGTCAACTTACCGTCGGGACCATCGGACACCAACAGTTTAGAGCCACCGGAAAAGAACTCCGGCGCGCCGCATTCATCGTTAGCGATGTGCGCTTTTTCATGACAGATCACCGAATGGTAAGACTGACACAGCGCCGCAAGAACCAACGAATTCGCCGCCGTGCCGTTGAAGACGAAAAACACCTCGCACTCAGTCTCGAACAAGTCGCGGATGCGGTCGCACACCTGCTTGGTCCAGGTGTCGTCGCCATACGAAACCTCATGCCCGGTTTCATTGGCACGAACGAACGCCTCCATGGCCTCGGGGCATACGCCTGCGGTGTTGTCGGATGCGAATTGTTGAGCCATAGCCATTACCTTCCTTAATCGATTCGAGCATAGGTTACGGTATTAGGGGATAGAAACAAGGGACAAAGAATACGAGAACAATACAAGAACATGTGGTATACTTCTTGCCTGAATCGATTCGTACTAAAACCTGATTTTGAGGAACCCATATGGCTTTTTCTTACTGGCTCTACACCAAAAAAAACAACGGCACAGTCGGCCCTAGAATATTTCCCGAGCTAAATACGGCAAAAGATGCTGGCAGATTGCTTATTCATAGCAAGTACGACATTTGGATTGAGCGCATGGGCGCACCTGACCACATACCTGATCCCATTCCATCTATTGCGTGGCGTTATAACCATGAAGTTGAGGATTGGGTGCAAACCTCATGCCCCGTTACGCACTAAGACAACACCCGCCTCATCGCTGATGCGGGTGTTGTCTTTTGCGTTCAAACAAGCGGAGGGCTCAGTCGTCCAGCTTTTCCTTCAGCAGCTTGTTCACCTGACCCGGGTTGGCTTTGCCCTGGGTAGATTTCATCACTTGGCCGACGAACCAGCCGAGGATTTTTTCGTTGCCGCCCTTATATTGTGCGACCTGAGCGGTGCCCGCGGCGATGGCCGCATCGACGGCGGTTTCGATCGCGCCGGTGTCGGTGATCTGCTTGAGGCCTTTTTCTTCGACGATCTTTTCGGGATCGCCGCCGGTCTCGATCATGATCTCAAACACGTCCTTGGCGATCTTGGTCGAGATCGTATCGTCCGAGATCAGGCCCAACAACTTGCCCAAGTTCACGGCTGAAATCGGGCTTTCGGTGATGCTCACGCCCTTGTCGGACAACACCGCGAACAGGTTGTTGATGACCCAGTTCGCTGCCATTTTGGCATCGCGACCTTCGGCGACCGCCTCGAAGTACATGGCGGTGTCTTTTTCCGCCACCAAAACACCCGCATCATAAGGCGACAGGCCGAACACGTTGATGTAACGGTCTTTGCGTTCGTCCGGCAGTTCCGGCAAGGTCGCCTTGATTTCCGCCACCAATTCGTCGCTGAACATCAGCGGCAGCAAATCGGGGTCAGGGAAATAGCGGTAATCGTGCGCGTGTTCTTTGGAGCGCATGGAGCGGGTTTCGCCCTTTTGCGAGTCGAACAGGCGCGTTTCCTGCACCACTTCGCCGCCGTTGTCGTAGATTTCGACTTGGCGGGCGGCTTCGTATTCAATCGCCTGCATGGCAAAGCGGACCGAGTTGACGTTCTTGGTTTCGGCGCGGGTGCGCAGTTCCGTTGAGCCCACCGGGCGGACCGAGACATTAACGTCGCAGCGCATCGAGCCCTGATCCATGTTGCCGTCACAGGTTTCCAGATAGCGCACGATGGAACGCAGCTTGCGCAGATAAGCGCCCGCTTCTTCCGGTGAGCGCATGTCGGGATCGGACACGATTTCCATCAACGCCACCCCGGTGCGGTTCAGATCGATGAACGTACGTTTGGGGTCTTGGTCGTGCAGCGATTTGCCCGCATCCTGTTCCAGGTGCAGACGTTCGATGCCGATTTCACGGGTTGATCCGTCGGGCAAATCCAAAATGATGGTACCCGCGCCGACGATGGGCTGGTCGGCCTGGGAAATCTGATAGCCTTGCGGCAAATCGGCATAGAAATAATTTTTGCGCGCGAACACGGACTTGTTGTTGATCTGTGCTTTAAGGCCCAAACCGGTTTTGATGGCCTGGCGCACGCATGTTTCGTTGATGACGGGCAGCATGCCGGGCATAGCCGCATCCACCAAGGACACCTGAGTATTGGGTTCAGCGCCAAAATTGGTCGCCGCGCCGGAAAACAGTTTGGCGTTGGAAATCACCTGACAGTGCACTTCCAGACCGATCACCACTTCCCAATCGCCGGTTTCGCCTTTGATCACGTAGCTCATGATGAGGCTCCTTTAGCCAGCTTGAAGTTGAAGGCGGCGGCGGCCTCAAGCGAGGACGCGACGTTGAGCAACGTGGCTTCATCAAAGGCCTTGCCGATCAGCTGCAAACCCAACGGCAAGCCATCTGCACTGAGACCGGCAGGCACCGAAATGCCCGGCAACCCGGCCAACGAGGTCGGCACCGTGAACACGTCGTTGAGATACATCGCCAGCGGGTCTTCTTGCTTTTCGCCAAGGGCAAATGCGGCGCTCGGCGCGGTCGGAGTCAAGATCGCGTCGACGTCTTCAAACGCGGCCTTGAAATCGTTCGCGATCAAGGTGCGGACCTTCTGCGCCTTGATGTAATAGGCGTCGTAGTAACCCGACGACAGTGCATATGTACCGATCAGGATGCGGCGCTGAACTTCATCGCCGAAACCTTCGCCGCGGGTGTTCATATACATATCGTCCAAACTGTCGCCCGGAACGCGCAGGCCGTAGCGCACGCCGTCATAGCGCGCCAAGTTGGCCGATGCCTCGGCGGGGGCGACAATGTAATACGCCGCCAGCGCATACTTGGTGTGCGGCAGCGAAACGTCCTTGATGGTGCAGCCCGCAGCCTTGAGCCATTCGATGCCCTTGTCCCAGAGCGCCTGAATTTGCGGATCCATACCGTCCATCTTGTATTCCTTGGGAATACCGATGGTCAGGCCCTTCACGTCGCCGGTGATGGCGGCTTCGAAATCCGGCACGGCAATGTTGGCGGATGTGCTGTCCTTGGGATCATAGCCAGACATGGCCCCCAGCATGATGGCGGCGTCCTGCACGGTCTGGGTCATCGGCCCGGCCTGGTCGAGGGAACTGGCAAACGCCACTACACCCCAGCGCGAGCAACGGCCATAGGTGGGTTTGATCCCCACAATGCCGCAAAAACTGGCGGGCTGGCGGATCGAACCGCCGGTATCCGTACCGGTCGCGGCCATGGCGAGGCCACCTGCAACGGCGGCGGCGGAACCACCACTTGATCCACCCGGCACCAAATCCTTACCTGCGTCTGAACCGCTGGCGGCTTTCCACGGGTTTTTCACCGGACCGTAATAGGATGTGATGTTCGATGATCCCATGGCGAACTCATCCATGTTCGCCTTGCCCAGCATCACCGCTCCCGCAGACCGCAGGTTGGCGGACACGGTCGATTCATACGGCGGCACAAAACCATCCAGAATGTGGCTGCCCGCGGTGGTCAAAACACCTTCGGTGCAAAACAAGTCTTTCACGGCGATAGGAATGCCGTCCATCGCGCCGATGTGTGCGCCCTTGGCACGACGATCATCGGATTCGCGCGCGCGTTCCAACGCAACGTCCGGGGTCTCGGTGATATAGGCGTTTAAATCGCGCCCGGCTTCAACCGCCTGGATGTAGGCTTCGGCCAGCTCGGTTGCGGAAAATTCGCCCTTGTTGAGGCCGTCGCGCGCGCTGGCGATGTTCAATTCAGTCAATTTCGTCATATCTATTCCACCACTTTGGGCACGGTGAAGAAGCTGTCTTCGCGATCCGGCGCATTTTTCAGCACGGCAGCTTGACAATTGCCGTCGGTAACGACGTCCTTGCGTTGCGGCAGCGCCATCGCGGCGACCGACGCCATCGGCTCGACCCCATCGGTGTCGAGTTCCTGGAGCTGTTCAACCCAGTCCATAATGGCAGAAAGTTCACCGGCCAACGGTTCCAACTTGTCGTCGGAAACACGCATGCGAGCGAGGTAAGCGATGTTTTTCACAGTGTCCTTATCGAGGGACATGGATAGCCGTCCTTAACCGAGGGTCTACAGGGAATGAGAGGCCGGAAAGTAACACCCGCCCGCCCCCACCGCAAGCGCTGAAAACACCCGTTTTCGAAGGCTAATGAGGCTTTTCCAAGAGTTTACTCCAGGCCTCATCGGTCCAGCTGGCGACGGAAGCCTCCAACGCCTGGGTCAGGGCGTCTTTGATGCTGGTGGTTTTGAAGGTCTGCGGTTTGGGCGGTTTGGCAAACCGCGGCAGGGAATGGCCCTCGAACGTCATTTCCCCGGTGGTGGGATTGTAGAGGTAGCGCGTGGAAAGAAACTCTTCCATCCCATCGCCGATCGAACGCGCGTCCAGTCCAATCAGATGCAAGCCCGTTTTCGAATTCTCCGGGGCCTCGGTCAAAAACATATGGGCGTAGAAAATTTTTGCCCCCACCTGGCTTGCGCAACGAAACCGTACCTCATAATCCGCAGTCTCAAAATCGCCGCCTTCGACCGGCGTCTTGCCTTCAAATCGGAACCGATAATCGCAGGCAATCCCCCCCCCTTTGTCCTTGGACATATAAGATCCGAAGAACTGTTCGCTCAAAGAGCCATCCACGATGGGCACCAACACGGGGGCGTAAACAAAGCCCAAGGTCACACCGTCCTTGCTGATCGCCATCCACTCGTCACCCTCGACTTTGCCGATGGCGCGCACACGTTCGCCAGACTTAAGGCCTGACACACGCTTGAATTCCGTACCCGGACCGGAGCGCACATTGACGTCGCTGGTGATCACGAACATCCCGATCTTGGGAATGACCTCATGCTCCATCACCATCACCGGGGGGGGCTCGTCGGTGACCTGAGGCTCATTGATTTGAAAGCCCTCCGGCGCGGTGCCCGGATATTCCATCTGGGCCTGAGCGGAAACGGCAAAACAGCAGAGCCCCAGCGTCGCCGCACCACGCATCAACATCAATCGGGCAGGTTTCCTATACATAGCCTTAAGCAGCCCCTAGCAATCGGTACATGACCACCGCATCCACGTAGCCATGCTCTGCATGATTAAACGCTTCCGGCAAGGTGCCTGCAATCTCAAACCCCATATCCAGCCAGAGTTTTATTGCGCCCTTGTTGGTGGAGGCGACAAAATTATACTGCATGGCTCGATATCCAAACTCCCGCGCGCGCGCCAACGAATGCGCGCACATGGCCCGTCCCAGTCCGCGCCCGCGTTGATCTTCACGCACCATATACCCGCAGTTGCACACATGCGCCCCCGCGCCGACCTGGTTGGTTTTAAGATAATAGGTGCCGACCACGTCTTCACCGTCCACGGCCACGAATGTTGCCCGCGGGGTTTGCATCCAGATGCGCTTTGCCTCCGCCTCGTCCGTATCCGGGGCGAACGCATAGGTATCGCCCCGGCGGACGACATTGTGAAAAATGCGCCAAATTCCAGGCCAATCGAGAGACGTGGCTTCGCGAATGGTGTACATGAAGGTCCTCAGTCTGCGGCCCCTTGAAAATAAGCCGTTCATCGCGATTGGAGCAAGCCCCTCACAACGCTATGGTAGACGACCATAGGACAATTTGGTGACACATGGCGATCATCGATATCAAAGAATTACAGGCCACGCTCAAGCGCGGTGAAAAGCTGATGGGGCTGGATTTGGGCAGCAAAACCATCGGCATTGCGCTGTCCGATATAATGTTGACGGTGGCGAGCCCGCTGGAAACCATCCAGCGCACCAAATTCACCAAGGACGCAATGCATCTGCAAGACCTGATCCGCAAGCACGAAGTCGGCGCACTGGTGCTGGGCATGCCATTGAATATGGACGGGAGCGAAGGTCCGCGGTGTCAATCCACCCGTGATTTCGCCCACAACTTTCAAACCCGGATGGATATTCCCATCGCCGTGTGGGATGAGCGCCTATCGACCTCGGCCGTTGAACGCATGCTGGTGAACGATGTCGACATGACCCGCAAACGCCGCGGCGAAGTGATCGACAAACTGGCCGCCACCTATATTTTGCAATGCGCACTCGATGCGCTGGCCTATCAAATCGGAAAATAGACATGTTGACGGTTTTTCAGGCTCTGGCCCCGGTTTTTCTGCCGATTTTGATGGGCTATGCGATTCGGCGCTATCAGTGGCTGGATGATGGATTTTGGCCGCCTGCGGAACGACTAACCTATCGGGTCCTGTTTCCCGCCCTGCTGATCGCCAGCACCGCGCGCGCCGATCTTGCCAGTGATCAGGTGTGGGCCATTGCGGGCACCTTGTTTACGGTCACGCTGGGCGTTGCGCTGCTCGCCCTAATGCTCAAACCCGTTCTCGGCATCGACGATGCGCCATTCACGTCATTCTTCCAGGGCACCATCCGCCCCAACACCTATGTCGGCATGGTGCCCGCATTTTTGTTTTGGGGTGATGAGGGTGTGGCGATGCTGTCCATCGCAGTGCTGGCCGTTGTGCCTTTGGTCAACCTGCTCAGCGTCACCGTGCTGGTGATTTGGGGACATGGCCACGAAGGCGCGCGCACGCCGATGAAAGCGGTGCGCGAAGTGGTGCGCAACCCGCTGGTGGTGGCGTGTGTGGTTGGTTTTAGCCTCAACGCCTTGCACCTGGGCTTGCCGCCGGTGATCATGCCGCTGTTGGATATTTTGGGCCGCGCCGCATTGCCCATCGCCCTGATGGCCGTCGGCGCGGGTCTGGATTTCCCCGATCTTGTGAACAATCGCTGGCTGGCCGCCAAGGCCTCAACTCTTAAACTTCTGGCTCTGCCCGCATCTGCGTGGGCGCTGGGCACAGCTTTGGGGCTTGAGGGGCAGGCGCTGCACGTCACTATGCTTTACGCCACATTGCCCATGTCGGCGTCGTCGTATGTTCTAGCCCGCGAAATGGGTGGTGACGCGCCGCTTGCTGCGGGTATGATTACGGCCAGCACACTGGCTGCGATGCTCACCATGCCGGTGTGGATTATTTTGTCCGGATAAGTCACATAATCCTCTTCTTCACACGCTTGCGCCCAGAAGTTCACACAGGTATAGTTTCGCCATGTCAGGAACCCCCTTTGATTCCTCCGTATTTCCGCTGCGCCACCTGCTTGGCATCGAAGGGCTTTCGCCTCTTGATATCTCGTTTTTGCTGGACCGCGCCGATGAATACGTCGAGCTGAACAGGTCCGTCGGTGGCAAGCTCGATACGCTTGCCGGGCGGACGGTTATCAATCTCTTTTTCGAATCGTCCACCCGCACGCGCACCTCGTTCGAGTTGGCGGGCAAGCGACTTGGCTCCGACGTGATCAACATGTCGGTTTCCACCAGTTCGATCAAAAAGGGCGAGACCCTGATCGACACCGCCATGACCCTCAACGCCATGCACCCGGACGTGCTGGTGGTGCGCCACAGTTCGAGCGGCGCGGTCAAGCTGCTGTCGGAAAAGGTTAACTGCGCGGTCATCAATGCGGGCGACGGCAGTCACGAACACCCGACCCAGGCTTTGCTGGACGCCCTGACCATTCGCCGCCGCAAGGGCCGTTTGGACGGAATGCAGGTCGCGATCTGCGGCGACATCTTGCACTCGCGGGTGGCGCGCTCGAACATTCATTTGCTCAACACCATGGGCGCCCGGGTACGTCTGATCGCGCCCAAGACCCTGCTCCCGGCCGAGGCCGAGCGTCTGGGCGTGGAAGTCTTCCACGACATGAAGGCCGGCCTGAAAGACTGCGACATCGTGATGATGCTGCGTCTGCAGACCGAACGCATGACCAGCAATTTTTTCCCCTCCATGCGGGAGTATTACCATTTCTTCGGTCTCGACTACGCCAAACTCGAGGCCGCCAAGCCCGATGCGCTGATCATGCATCCCGGCCCCATGAACCGCGGCGTCGAGATCGCATCGGACGTCGCCGACGACATCGGACGCAGCGCCATCCGCGAACAGGTGGAAATGGGTGTTGCAGTGCGCATGGCCTGCCTGGAAGTCCTAACCCTCAATCTGGAACGGGAGGACGTGGCATGATCCAGAAACTCCCCCCCGCGTACGGCAGCGTCGCTTACGTTAACGCCCGCCTTTTGGACCCAGCCTCGGGTCTCGATGCCATGGGCGGCGTGCTGACCGAAGGCGAATTCATCATCGACGCTGCTGCTGACCTATTCGCCACGGGCGTGCCCGAAGACGCGGCCATCATCGACTGCGAAGGCAAATGCCTGGCCCCCGGACTGGTTGACATGCGCATTCAGATCAGCGGACGCGATTTTGAAAACGTCGGCGCATCCGCCGTCGCCGGTGGCGTGACCACTGCGGTGTGCCTACCCTCGACCACCCCGATCATCGACGACCGCGCGGTGGTGGAATTCGTTGCCCGCGCAGCACGCAAGGCCGGGCTGGTTAAAGTCTATCCTTACGGCGCTCTGACCAAGGGGCTCGAAGGCGCAGAGCTGGCGGAAATGGCCCTGCTGGCGGAAAGCGGTGCGGTGGCGTTCACCGACGGCACCAAGGCCGTCAAGAACACCCGCACCATGGCGCGCGCCTTGTCTTACGCCGCCACCTTCGGATTGATGCTGGTACAACACCCCGAAGAACCGACCCTGGCGGAAGACGGTGTGATGAACGAAGGCGAGACCGCAACGCGTCTTGGCCTCGTCGGCATCCCCAAGGAAGCCGAACTGATCATCATCGAACGCGATTTGCGTCTGGCGGAAATGACCGGCGGGCGTTTGCACTTCGCCCATGTGTCCACGGCTGAAAGTCTTGATCTGATCCGCGCCGCCAAGGACCGTGGCTTGACCGTCACCTGCGATACCGCACCGCCCTATTTCGCCCTCAACGAAGCCGCGGTGGGCGATTACCGCACCTTTGCCAAGCTGTCCCCGCCACTGCGCTCCGAAGCCGACCGCGAAGCGATCATCGGCGGTCTTAAAGACGGCACCATCGACGCCATTGCATCCGACCACGCGCCCAAAAGTGAAGACATGAAACGCTTGCCTTTTGCCGATGCCGCAGACGGCGGACTGGGCATGGAAACGCTGCTCGCGATCACGCTGGAGCTGGTGCACAACGGCCACCTCACTTTGCTGGAGGCCGTGGGCCTGCTCACCCAACACCCGGCAGAGCTGTTGGGCCTGCCGGCAGGTTGCCTCAAGGCTGGCGCTGCCGCTGACTTTATCGTTTTCGATCCGGATAGCGGTTGGAAGGTATCTGCCGATACGCTGCATTCCAAGGCCAAAAACACACCGTTTGATGGCCGCCCGGTGCAAGGGCGTGTGCTCAAAACCGTGATTGACGGCCGCTTGGTCTTCGCGGTGGACGCTTAAAAACAGGACGCGCCTATGAACGATGTTTTCCTCATCCACGGCCTCGCCGGATTGGGCGGTTATCTGCTTGGCGCGGTGCCGTTCGGTATCGTCATCGCGCGGCTGTTTGGGCTTGGCGATTTGCGCCAGATCGGATCGGGCAACATCGGCGCGACCAACGTTTTGCGCACCGGCAACAAGTTTGCAGCCCTGCTGACGCTACTACTCGATTCCGGCAAAGGCGCCATCGCGGTAGGGGTCACCTATGCCTTGACGACGGAACCCCATGCCATGCTCGCCGCCGGATTTTGGGCGGTGATGGGTCACAATTTCCCTATTTGGTTGAAATTCAAGGGTGGCAAAGGCGTCGCCACCACACTGGGCGTCCTACTGGCAACCGCATGGCCCGTGGGCCTGGCCGCCATCGCCACCTGGCTCGCCACGGCGGCAATCTTTCGCTACAGCTCGCTGGCGGCGCTGATTGCCCTGGCCGCCGCCCCGGCTTTTGCGTGGTACCTTGCCACCCCACAACACGCTATACTGGCTGCATTGCTGGCGGTGCTCGCCTGGGCCCGCCACCACGAAAACATCCGCCGCCTGCTCAAAGGCGAAGAAAGCAAAATTGGGAAGAAGAAGTCCTGATTCTAATCCTGATTTGAAGGATGAGGATGCCAGAAGACACCTTCGCTTACTTGTTCATTTGGTATGTTGCCTACGCGCTTCCTTATGCCGTGATCTGCAGCAAGGGAAAAGGACGTGCGAAGTTCGGCTTTTTGATTGCTGTGATTCCATCACTCATATCAACGTATATTTCCCTGACACGCCCCAGCGCTGCCCCCATACCATTTTCCATGGCGATCCCTCCTGGGCTGGTTTTAATGATTTTTGTCATCGGTTGGTATGCCTCCTGGGTTGCTCTCCACCGTCAATGGGTTAAACATTACCCACGTCTAGGCATGATTGGTGGTGCCGGCGCACTGCCAACCATCATGGTTACAGTGCCCGTATTTGGCCCATTTATTGCCATTCCCTGGGCAATTATATTGGCCCATAACAGTTAAGACTTTCATCGTATCCGGGCCTTGACCTCCTCAATCAAATGGCACACCCTCTCGCCCATAGGGAGAGAGAAAGATAATGACTCAATTAAAAAAAGAGGTTCTCGACTGGCTGCGCCTGATCCGCAGTCAGAACGTTGGTCCGATCACTTTTTATAAATTGCTGGAACGATTCGGCACCGCGGGGGCGGCGTTGAGCGCTTTGCCCGATTTGGCCAAGCGGGGTGGTGCGAAGACTTTCAAGGCTCACCCCAAAGCCGAAGCCGAGCAAGAAATCGAAGCGCTGGGCAAGCTCGGCGGCCAGATCGTTTTGCGCACGGATGGCGATTACCCGCCCTTACTCTCCCAAGTGGAAGACGCGCCGCCGCTGCTCAGTGTGCTCGGTCATGCGCATCTGTTGAAAAAGCGCACCATCGCCGTGGTGGGCGCGCGCAATGCGTCATTGAACGGTAAAAATTTCGCCCGGCAGATTTCTGCGGACCTGGGTGCGGCCGGTTTGCTGATCGCATCTGGCATGGCGCGTGGGCTGGATGCGGCGGCACACGAAGGCGCCATGGACAGCGGCACGGTGGCGGTTCTGGGTGGCGGCGTAGATGTGGTCTATCCGCGTGAAAACGAGGCGCTCTATCACCACCTGATCGAGCGCGGCGTGATCATCTCGGAGGTTGAGCTGGGCACCAAGCCTCAGGCCCGTCACTTTCCGCGGCGCAACCGGATCATTTCCGGCATGGCGCGCGGCACCGTGGTGGTTGAGGCCTCGCTCAATTCCGGCTCGCTGATCACCGCACGTATGGCTTTGGAACAGGGCCGCGAAGTGTTCGCCGTTCCGGGCAGTCCCAACGACCCACGCGCAGCCGGATGCAATAAATTGCTCAAGCAAGGCGCAAACCTCACACAAAATGCAGATGACGTTTTAGAGGTCATAATTCCCATTTTAACAAGTCCACTATCAGAACCTAAGCCATTGAATTATCAACAACAATCTCCTCTACCGGTGGATGAGCGTGAGATCGACAAAGCCCGGGCCGAGATACAAGAAATGCTCTCGCCTGCTCCAGTTACGGTTGACGAACTCGTCCGTAACTGCCAATTCTCCCTTGCAGCGGTTTCGTTGGTGCTTCTCGAATTGGAGCTCGCGGGCCGTTTGGAGCGGCATCCCGGCAACAGGGTGTCACTTATATAATAGTGAGAATTTGACTCGAGGCTGCATGCACGTCGTCGTCGTTGAATCGCCCGCAAAGGCGAAAACCATCAATAAATACCTTGGCCCTGATTTCAAGGTACTCGCCAGTTATGGCCACATCCGCGACCTGCCGTCGAAGGACGGATCGGTGCGTCCGGATGAAGACTTCGCCATGGATTGGGAAATCGATGCCCGTTCCGCCAAACAAGTTAAGGAAATTGCCGACGCCATGAAGGGCGCCGACGGTTTGTACCTCGCGACTGATCCAGATCGTGAAGGGGAAGCCATCGCTTGGCATGTGCGCGAGGTTCTGGACAAGAAAAAGCTGCTGACGGGCAAAGAGGTCAAGCGCGTGGTCTTTAACGAGATCACCAAGACCGCCATCCAGGAAGCCTTTTCCAAGCCCCGCGAACTCGACAACGAACTGGTCGATGCCTATATGGCGCGACGCGCACTGGATTATCTGGTGGGCTTCACGCTCAGCCCGGTGCTGTGGCGCAAACTGCCGGGTTCGCGCTCGGCGGGCCGGGTGCAATCGGTGGCGCTGCGCTTGCTGTGCGAACGCGAAACCGAGATCGAAGCGTTCAATCCGCAGGAATACTGGTCCGTTCAGGGCGCCTTCGATACCGGGTCGGGCATCATGGTCAACGCCAACCTCACCTACTTGAACGGTGAGAAGCTCGACAAAATGAGCCTCAAAACCGAAGCGGACGCCATGCGCGCCCAGGCCGCCATCGAAAGCGGGCCCTTTTCGGTCGCCAGTATCGAAAAGAAACAATCGCGGCGCAATCCGCAACCACCGTTCACCACATCGACCCTGCAACAGGACGCATCGCGCAAGTTGCACTTTTCGGCCAAGAAAACCATGCAGGTGGCGCAGCGTCTTTATGAAGGCGTGAACATCGGTGGGGAGACCGTGGGTCTCATCACCTATATGCGTACCGACGGCGTGACCATGGCGGGCGAGGCGATGAACGCCTGCCGTTCGCTGATCAGCCAAAACTATGGCGAGGCTTATCTGCCCCCACAGCCGCGGGTCTACAAGACCAAAGCCAAGAATGCTCAGGAAGCGCACGAAGCGATCCGCCCGACCGATGTTTCGCGCAAGCCAAAAGACATGGTCGGACATCTCGATGCCGATCAGATGAAACTCTACGACCTGATCTGGAAGCGCACCATCGCCTGTCAGATGGAGCAGGTGGTCCTCGATCAGGTCGCCGTCGACATCGCCCAAGCGGAACGCACCGTGGTGCTGCGCGCAACCGGGTCGATGATCGCGTTTGACGGTTTTTACCGCGTCTACACCGAAGGCCGCGACGAAGATAGCGCCAAGTCCGACGACGACGAACGCATTTTGCCGGATATGACCCAAGGTCAGGCGCTGAGCCTCACGGAAGTCCTGCCTGAACAGCATTTCACCCAGCCGCCACCGCGCTTTTCCGAAGCCAGCCTGGTCAAAAAGCTGGAAGAACTGGGGATCGGTCGCCCGTCAACCTACGCGTCGATCATCTCGGTCTTGCAAGATCGCAACTACGTCACGTTGGACAAGCGCCGGTTCTTCCCCGAAGACCGCGGCCGTTTGGTGACCACGTTCCTGACCAGCTTTTTCGAACGCTACGTGGAATACAGCTTCACCGCCGATCTGGAAGAAAAGCTCGATGACATCTCGGGTGGTCGCATCAAATGGAAAATGGTTCTGGAGGATTTCTGGCGCAATTTTTCCGCCGCCGTCGAAGGCATCAAGGAACTGCGCGTGCGCGAAGTTCTCGACACCCTGGACGAAGTCCTCGCCCCGCACTTTTTCCCCGCACCGGAAAAAGAAGGCGACCCCGACCCGCGCAAATGCCCCACTTGCGACGATGGTAAACTGTCGCTAAAACTGGGCAAGTTCGGTGCGTTCATCGGCTGTTCCAATTATCCCGAATGCCGCTTCACCCGCCCGCTGGTGACACCGCAAAATGGTGATGGCGACCCGATGGTCGCCGAGCTGGAAAAAGGCCCCAAGGTTTTGGGCGTCGATCCGGAAACAAACCTGGAAGTCACCCTGCGCAAAGGCCCTTACGGTGTTTATGTTCAGCGCGGTGAGATCGACCCGGAAGATAAAAAATTCAAACCCAAACGTTCATCCTTGCCCAAGGGCGAAGCCCCCGGCGAGTTGACCTTTGAACGCGCCCAGGGTCTGTTGAGCCTGCCGCGTAAAATCGGCCCTCACCCGGAAGACCAGCAGATGATCCAGGCCGGCATTGGTCGTTTTGGCCCTTATTTGCAGTATGCCGGCATGTACGTCTCGCTCAAGGAAGACGATCCGGTGGAAATTGGGCTGAACCGCGCCGTGACGCTGATCGCCGACAGCGGCAAAACACCACCCGTTGAAGTCGGCAAACATCCCGACGATAAAAAGCCGATCTTGCTGAAAACCGGACGCTGGGGTCCCTTCATCACCCACAACCGCGACCGTGCGAATTTGCCCAAGGATTTGGACAAGGACGATCTGACGCTGGAAAAAGCGATTGAGCTGATCAACGCCAAGGCCAAGCCGAAGAAAGCCCCCGCAAAAAAGAAGGCGGCGCCGAAAAAGGCCGCGGCAAAAAAGCCTGCGGCAAAGAAAGCCACGGCGAAGAAACCTGCGGCCAAAAAGCCCGCGGCAAAGAAAAAAGCTGCCAGCGCGAAGGTCGCCAGCTAAGCTGGTCCTATGTCAAAGAAAACACCCCACGTTGCACCGTTCCCGAGCAAGGAACAAATCCTTGAGTTTATCAAGGACAGTCCCGGTCGTGTCGCCAAGCGCGATATCGCGCGCGCCTTCAATCTGGATTCCGAACAGCGCATCCAACTGAAGAAGGTCTTAAAGGCACTCAAGGACGACGGGCTTTTAGGGTCCCATCGCAAGCGGCTAGTCGATCCTGCCGCACTGCCGCCCGTCACGGTTCTCGAAGTTACCGCCACAGACCTTGATGGCGAACTTCTGGCCCGACCTGTGGTGTGGGAATCGGACCAACGCCCACCGATGATCTATATGGCCCCTGTGCGCCGCGGCCAAGGGGCGCTGGGCATCGGCGACCGGGTGCTGGCGCGCATGACGCGCACCGAAGACACCGAAGAAGGCCTGCCCGCTTACGAAGCAAACACCATTCGTCGCCTGGAACATGCCCCCGCCGACGTGCTCGGCGTTTACAAGCTGGACCGCGCCGGACACGGGCGTCTACGTTCCACCGACCGGCGGCAAAAGGCCGAGTTCGTGGTGGTCGACACCAACGAACTGGACGTTGTCGAAGGCGATTTGGTCCGCGCTGAAGTTTTGCCGGGCAAGAAGCTCGGCCTGCGTCAGGTCAAGCTGAGGGAAAAAATTAACCGCGCTGGGGCACAAGCGATCTCACAAATCGCCATTTATGATCGCTCAATTTTGGTCGAGTTCCCCGAAGACGCCCTTAAACAGGCGCGCGCAGCTGGCCCCGCACCGATGAAAGGCCGTGACGACCTGCGCACCATCGCGTTGATCACCATTGACGGTGAGGATGCCCGCGATTTCGATGACGCGGTGTTCGCCGAACCCGACACCGACCCCAAAAACGTTGGCGGCTGGCACCTGATTGTCGCCATTGCAGACGTCAGTTGGTACGTGCGCCAGGATGACGCGTTGGACACCTCCGCCTATCAGCGCGGAAATTCGGTCTATTTCCCCGATCGGGTGGTGCCGATGTTGCCTGAAGAGCTCAGCAACGGCTGGTGCTCACTGCGCCCGAACGAAGACCACCCGTGCCTTGCCGCGCACATGTGGATCGATGCCGACGGCCAGTTGAAGCGTCACAAGTTCGTCCGCGCCATGATGAATTCCCAGGCCCGCACCACCTATACGCAGATCCAAAAAGCCCATGACGGCGAACCGGATGACCTGACCACGCCGTTACTCGACACGGTGATTGCGCCGCTATATGGCGCGTTCACATGCCTGCTCAAAGCACGCGGACAACGCGGTGTGTTGGAACTCGATTTGCCAGAACGCCAGATCATTCTGGCCGAAGACGGCACCGTTGACCGCGTCGTCGAGCGCGAACGCTTCGATAGTCACAAGCTGATCGAAGAATTCATGGTGCTGGCCAACGTCGCCGCGGCCGAGACCTTGGAAAAGGCCAAACAGCCGTGCATGTATCGCATCCACGACGAACCGTCGCGCGAAAAGATTGAAAGCCTGCGCGAGTTTTTGGAAAGCGTCGACATTCCCTTCGCCAAGGGGCAAGTGGTGCGCGCCAGCCTGTTCAATCAAATTCTCGGCAAGGCCAGAAACACCGTCAACAGCCATATGGTCAGCGAAGTGGTGCTGCGCTCACAAGCACAAGCCGTGTACAGCCCCGAGAACCTCGGCCATTTCGGCCTTGCGCTCCGGCGCTATTGCCACTTCACCTCGCCGATCCGCCGTTACGCGGATTTGTTGGTGCACCGTGCCTTGGTGCGGGGGCTTTCGCTGGGCGAAGGTGGACTGGAAGACGACCACAGGGACTTCAGCGAACAGGGTGAGCACCTTTCGGTCATGGAGCGCAATGCCTCCGGCGCGGAACGCGACGCTGTGGACCGTTTCACGGCGCTTTATCTGTCCGACAAGGTCGGCAATATCTTCAAGGGACGTATCAACGGCGTCACCCGCTTTGGTGTGTTTGTGACCCTGGACCAAACCGGTGCGGACGGACTGGTGCCGATCCGTTCGCTGGGCGAAGACTTTTTCGTTCATGACGAACACAAGCACACCTTGTGGGGCCGAGAAACCGGCTATGAATATCACCTTGGCGATCAAGTCGAGGTTTTGATCATCGAATCCGACCCCATCACCGGGTCGACCGTATTCCAGATCACCAAGGGCGGCCGACAGGGTAAGGTGCGTCCCGATGGACGCGGCGACAAGTCCAGGTTCAAGACTGGCCCAAGCAGAACGAGGCCCGCCGCACCAACCGGAAAACCGAAAAAGCCCAAGGGCAAGTCCCGCGCCTCGCGGCGCAAGGCCCGCCAGCCATAACACCTTCAATTCCCCACATAAATAGTGTTAATCCGAAACAAATTGGTGACGGATCGCTAAAAATGTACGACTATTTCAACTATGGGGAAGAAGGCAACAAGGCTGACGCGGTCGTTTGCGACTGCATGCTTCGGTGTCGCTGTGGCGGCCTTACTTGGCGCGTGCGCATCAAGCGAAACGTCTGAGGCCACGCCCTACCCCACATCAGCCCTAGACTATCTGATGGATGACGGCCTCGGCAGCGTCTCACAGGATGTTAACGAACAAGATGGCTTTCACTATGGCGAGGCTAAAAGCACGCTACGCTCCGGTATCAACAGCATTGCTCATCGCTATATTGCCCCAGTGCACGTTGATGACCTTTCCCTCAATGGTATTCAGGGACTCGCCACCATCGACCCTGCCTTCGCCTTGGATCTGGAAAATGGCATGATCCGCGTTCGACTGGCGGATGAGTACATTGCTGACTTCCCCCGTCCATTGAACAGTTATCCGGAAACCTGGGCAAGCCTGACCACGTCCATCATCCGCGCGGCGCGTAAACATTCCCATGAAATACGTGGCGCCGACAACGAACACATCTACGAGGCTGTTTTCGACGGCATGCTTTCTGGTCTGGACATCTTTTCTCGTTATTCCAGTGCGGACCAAGCCCGCGCGAACCGCGCCCGGCGGGATGGATTTGGTGGCATTGGCATCCGCTTCACCAAGGACGAAGACGCCGTGCTCATCACTCATATACAGGATGACAGCCCCGCTCAGCGCGCCAAGCTGCACCAGGGAGACAAAATTCTAAAGATCAACAAAAGTCATGTTTCCACGCTTTCTCTGCACAAAGTTGCCAAACTTCTCCGAGGGCCGGTAGACAGCTCACTGACGCTCAGCGTCACACGCTTAGACACCGATGCCACCGAGCCGGACCGCCATATCAGCTTTAGCCTCAAACGCGCACACATCGTGCCGGAAACCGTACATGCCGTCATCGAAGGCGACGTCCTGAAGCTGACCGTTAGCAGTTTCAATTCAAAAACAGCGACCAACATGGGCGACGTCCTGCGCACCAACGCTCCGGCGTTCGATGATGGTCTTATCAAGGGCGTGGTGATGGATTTACGCGGCAACCCCGGTGGCTTGCTGTCCCAATCCGTTGATGTCGCAGATCTGTTCTTAAACCAGGGACGGATCATCGCCACCCGCGGACGTCACCCTGACAGCTTCCACAATTACCGTGCCGGGGGAATTGACGTGATCAACGGCAGGCCACTGGTCGTTTTGGTTGATGGAGACAGCGCCTCCGCCGCCGAAATCGTTGCCAGTGCCCTCCAAGACTTGGGCCGTGCCGTTGTCGTCGGCTCATCCTCATATGGCAAGGGAACGGTCCAAACTGTGATCCGTCTGCCCAACGATGGTGAGATGACGTTGACGTGGTCACGGCTTGTATCCCCGTCCGGCTATGCGCTTCACGGCTTGGGCGTCATGCCCACCGTATGTGCCACCAACACCCCCAGCGGAGACACAGGCGCGATTCTGGCCCTTGAACACATCGACGGGCAACGCAACGCCATGTCAGCATGGCGGGCAGCAGGGATGATCTTTGATGGCAGGCGCCCCGGTCTTCGTAATTCGTGCCCAGCAAAAAGCTTCCGCCATGACGAAAACGATGATTTTCTGATGGAATTGGCGGGATATGTCATCCACGATCCGTCCCTGTATCTGCGCGCCCTGATGCAATCTGACCCCGTCAGCACGGCATCGCGATACTAATTTTCATGATCATGCAACGATAGGCTTGACATCGGCTGTAAGGTCCGTATTTTACGCCGCTCATACGTTTTCACGGATTTCTGGCGGAGCAAAAACAATGGCCAAGCCGAGCACCATCCTGATCAAACTGGTCAGCACCGCTGACACCGGTTACTACTACGTGACGAAGAAGAACCCACGCAACACGACCGAGAAGCTTGAGCTTCGTAAATACGACCCGGTTGTGCGCAAGCATGTGGTCTTCAAGGAAGCCAAAATCAAATAAGGCTTCCTGCACCAGGATAAACAAAACGCGCCCTCAACGGGGCGCGTTTTTGTTTGTACATGCTCGCTTTGCCTTCGAAACTAGCATGTACGGGCAGACCCCGCGCACGATGCAGAGTGTACCCTTAGCCCTGAAGCTGCATTATCCGAGGAATTTTGAAAGCGTGTCGAGAAAATTGGGAACGGAAATCGGCTTGGCGATATAGCCCTCACAGCCGCCTTCCCGAATTTTTTCCTCATCCCCCTTCATGGCGAACGCTGTCACGGCGATCACGGGGATGTGCTTCAAATCATCATCAGCCTTAAGCATTTTGGTGATTTCAAGACCGGAAATTTCTGGCAGCTGGATGTCCATGAGGATCAGATCAGGCGTATGTTCACGCGCAAGATTCAGCGCATCGCGACCGTCCTTGGTTTGTACGGTTTCATAACCGTGTGCCTGCAGAAGATCGTTGAAGAGCTTCATGTTCAGTTCGTTGTCTTCAACAATCAGGATGGTCTTGGCCATACTTTTTACCTTCATTTTCAACGCTTCAGAAGAAACAGTTTGCCCTGAGAAGACAATTCAACTCTCCGCACAAGGCAAACCTCTCCGGCAGCCCTGATGATGGATCATTCCGCACGGCAAGTCAAACACCTCAAGCAGTTACAACATACCAGAAATTACGCTTTGCACAATGCGCCTAGAGGCACATAGCGGATAAAAAATGGCCGCCACATCGGTGTGTGACGGCCAGGTCTAAGTTGGGGAAACAAGGAGAAACCGGATGGGTCGCGCTCAAAAGCCTGTCGGTGTGCTCAGCACCGACGGATCAAGTAATCCCAGCGACATCAAAAATAGCGAAAACGCTAGGCTGAAAGCTTTGAGCATTGTCATGTGACATCCTTCCGCGACCCGGTAAATTCCGGTGATGGCTGAACCATCAATAAAGTCATTATGTCGATCGCCACACAGATCTCCTGTGACTGACATCACTCATGGTAAAAAAAACCTTAACCAGCCCCTCCTAAATACAATAAAAATATGTATGAAACTGTTTATGGCGATACAGATACCCACCAACCTGGAATGGTTCTGGAAGATAAGCATTGAGAAACGCGTCCAACCGGACAAAACTCCCCCACATATGGGCGCCAACCCATTCATATTAGTACTACTTATTACCCCTGAATGCGCGTTCGTGCATCGGATAAACACATTCCCAAAACGGGAGAGAACCTTGCTTAAGTCCCTCAGCGCAAAAATCATTGCCGCCGCCGTCGTGTTGATCACCGTCAGCTCCGTCGCGGATTTTTTCATTGCCTCAAATATCAGTTCCACTTTGAACCAAGAATCCAAAGCGCTCACCAAAGGCATGCAAAGTGCCATCACAGAAAAAGATGCTTTGATCCGCAACATATCCGAAGAAAATCTGAATACGGCTCAGAAAAACCTGGAAGCTGAACACGCCAAGGCAATTGCAGAAAACACTTTGACCACGGAAATGACGCGAAAGTTTCTTGAGGGCACGCGAAACGGCATCGCAGTCTCCAGCCTGACACTGATCAAGAACGCCATGATGATGGGAGAGGCGGCTTCTGCTCAGGATACGATGGACACCCTGTTGGAAAATCCCGAGATTTTCGCCATCAATTTGTGGCGCACCACCGGCGAGATGGCCTTCCGCGACAACCAGACCATCGACGCCATCAACAAACTGGCTGATGATGAGGCCTTTGCCCCCCGCACCGCTGAGGACCCGATCCTGATCCCTGCTGGCGGACGAGCAGAGACCCTCGCCAAGGTGGTCGAAAGCCATCAGAGTGGTCAGATCACTACTGGCGAAGTCAACAATGACGACGGCACAACCGAGCCCGTCGAATACGCCTATTATCTGCTGGAAAATGAAGAAGACTGCCAGGGTTGTCATGGCGAAACCACCACCCCCCGTGGCGTTCTCGAAGTTGCAGTATCGCGCGCAGCTCTGATTGATCTGGAGCAACGCGCCACCACCCAGATGGCTGATATGGATGCCCTACAACTCAGCGAAAAAGCCAAACTGGAAGAAGAAAACGCGGCGAACACCCAAGACGTTAAAATGCAAACAGAACGCGTCAGCGCCGAGGTTGCGCAGGGTCACGCCCGCGTGGCCAAGGCCGAATCAAGCGCCTCAACCATGTCAATTTTGACCAAAGTCGGTTTTTTCATCGCCACCATTGGAGTGCTGTTTTTGGTTATGAACACCCTATTGACCAAGCCGGTGCACGCCATGACCAACGCCATGGGGCGCTTGGCTGAAGGCGACCTCGACGCCGAAATCCCGGCCATCGGTCGCGAGGACGAAATCGGTCTGATGGCCTCGGCCGTACAAGTGTTCAAAGAAAACGCCACAGAGGTCAAGCGTCTAGAAGGGGAACGTGCCGAAGTAGAACGCCGCGCTCTTCGTGACAAGGCTAACGCCATGCAAGAGCTCGCCAATGCTTTTGAAAGCAGTGTCGGCACCGTCGTTCGCGCTGTCAGCACGGCTGCGGAAGGCATGGAAACATCATCCGAAGGATTGGCCGCGACTGCCGAACAGACCTCTGACCGTTCTCAGATGGTAACCAACGCAGCCGAGCAAGCGTCCGCCAATGTGCAAACCGTCGCCTCGGCTGCCGAAGAACTGTCTGCCGCCATATCCGAGATTTCGCGCCAAGTCGCGCAATCAACCACGATCGCGGGTAATGCAGTGGCAGAAATTCATGCCACCAATGAACAGGTCCAAGGACTGTCCAACGCGGCCAACCGGATTGGCGAAGTGGTGGCGTTGATCACCGATATTGCAGACCAGACCAACCTGTTGGCCTTGAATGCCACCATCGAGGCTGCCCGTGCAGGTGAAGCTGGCAAGGGCTTTGCGGTGGTCGCGGGCGAGGTGAAAAACCTCGCCAACCAGACCGCCAAAGCGACCGAAGAAATCTCAAGTCAGGTCGATGCCATCCAGGGGGCCACTCAGGGCGCGGTCGAAGCCATCAAAAACGTTGGTAGCACCATCGACCGCATCAGCGAGATCGCCTCGGCCATCGCTTCCGCCGTCGAGGAACAAGGTGCCGCAACCCAGGAAATCGCCCGCAACGTCGAACTGGCCTCCAGCGGAACGATGGAGGTCTCCACATCCATTCGCGATGTGAACAAGGCCACGGAAGATACCGGCGTCGCAGCCACCGACATCCGCACCGCGGCGCAGGATTTGAGCAAACAATCCAATCATTTGAGTGAAGAGGTCGCCAACTTCCTGGTGGCTATCCGGCCCAAACCGGAAGAGCTTGAATAGAGGCAAACACAACAGAAAAGCCGGGCACCCAGTGTCCGGCTTTTTTTGATAGCGCTCCTTGAACGAACTGAAAAGGCACAGGTACGGATATTATTCGCCGCGCACGTCTTCAACCATATCTTCAAGGCGCTCTAGGTCCTTAACCACCAAAGCATCTTTCTGACGCTCGACAACGCCCTTGCGCGCTAGATCGTTCATCACCCGCGCCACAGTTTCGCGGGTGGTGCTGACGCGCGATGCGACATCGGAGTGTACGGGGATCGGCTTGATCACCGCCGTCATATCGTCTTCGGTCGCTTTGCGCGCAAGACGCAACAAATCGGCGTGGATACGGTTGTTGGCCCCCAACGTCGAAAGTTCCATGATGCGCACCGTCGATGTGCGCACCAAATGCGCAAGGTGCTTCATCAGCTTTAAGGCGATCGTTGGATAGTCCAGGACCATCTGGTGAAATTGGTCAGATGGCAGTGATGCGATGCGGGCATCGTTCAGCGTCATGACACTGGCCGAACGGGGCAAACCGTCAATGGCCGCCAATTCGCCAAAATGACTGCCAGGTTCCAGGTCATCGAACGTGATCTCCCGACCCGACAGGGAGTAGTTCACCACCCGCACCCGGCCATCGGTGACAAAAAATATATCGCGGGAGTCGGAATGCTGGTCGATGACTTGCTCACCAGCGCCATAGCTCCTCCACCGACAACTTTTTTCAACGACGGTGATTTCGTCGTTATCGAGTTCGGACAGCAAACGAATATCTCTCAGCGTATCGGTCACGCTTATTTCTCCTAGAGCACCCCAAATTTCAGGTAACGGCTCTTCAAATTGCATGTGCCTGACATCATCCCCTAAAAGAGTTAACCAATTTTTGAGCTTTGTTCACAACACTCTTCATTAGAAAGATTTTTTCAGGCATGCTCTTTTTTTGCCTATTGTGGCATTTTTGTAGGGAAATCAAGGCGTGCATGAATGTAAGATTCGCAACAACACCGGGGGGAGAATCCGAACCCGGTGCTTTGGAGGATTAAAATTATGGTAAAAACGGCCCGGCAGGCCGTGCCTTATGGGGACCAGAAGGACCTCGAGGGAAAAAAAAGCGGACTCGTAGAAAGCCCGCAACCGACTGCTCCCCGTGTAGAAGCACGGTCACTTAGAGGTACGTTCGCCAAATCAATTTGTACAGCGCATGGGTTGGCGACCATCAAAGATCGAGAGGCCTGTGATGACGGGGTGCCATGTTCACGGCTATCCGAGTGCATGGGCCAAGCGGACGCGACCATCCGCTATCTCGACCTTAGAAAAAAACTATTGGAGGAAGAGTAACCCACTCTAGAGCCCGCCATTATGTGGCGGGCTCCTCCCTAAACCACTAGGGACGTCCCTAGACCACAAGGGCGACACCGCCCCGGCGAGGATCTCCAGCGCCCGAAAGTTTGCCTTTGACCATGTTGTATTCAACAGCATGAACACCGCCAAAAAACAAATTCTGTTCCCCCCATAATTTACAGTGCTCATAAGCACCGTTTAACCGCTCGCAGATGTTTTCGTCAAAACCGGCCTCAACATTAAGTTCATCACGTTCAAAATGAATGCGCGGTGCCGCCACGGCCTCTTCGACATGCATGTCAAACTTCAGAACATCCAAGATCACCTGTAAAATGGCCGTGCGGATGCGGTTTGAGCCTCCCGAGCCCAGTGCCATCACCTTGCCGTCCGGGTGCTTGATCAGACTCGGCGCCATCATGGATGACATGCGTGTATTCTCAGACCATGCATGGAACCCCTTGGGATTGATGTCTTCTTCTCCCAGCATATTGTTGAACACCACACCCGTACCCGGCGCGATGTAGGCGGAACCTTCCCCGTTGGAAACCGTCATCGAGGCCGCATTGCCGTCACGATCGATCACGCTGATGTGTGTGGTGCCACGGTGTGATGGCGGGTGCCCCAGCACTTCATTGCGATAACGCTCTACAAACGCGGGGTCGAGCAACATGTCTGCCCCGCTCTCGGGGTGGAGATTCAAGCCGCTTTCCACCCGCGCTTGGTTGGTCTGCGCCATCACATTGGCCAAATGGTCTAGATATTCAAACGAGCCAAATCCCAGTTTTTTCAAATTGGTGTCGCCAATCAGTTCCAACGCGAAACCGATCAGAATACCGCCGACCGATGGCGGCGGATTGGTGAGAATGCGCACCCCCTCAAACTCCACCGTCAACGGAACGCGTTTGATGACCTCATAGTTTTCAAAGTCCGCGCGGGTCAAATGCCCGCCCCTGTCTTCGCAGTCCCGCGCCACGTTGGCAGCGATTTCTCCACGGTAAAACAGGTCGGCGCCTTCGTGCGCCAGAGCATCGAGAAAATCGGCACTCAAAGCACTCACCATTATTTCGTCGGCACCGATCAACTTTTTCGGATTGGCCGGACTCCCGTATTGGGTCCGGCATTCCGGGGTTGCCATATAAATAGGCTCGACAATTTTGAAGATATCCGCTTGCAGCGGTGACAACTTAAAACCATTGCGCGCCAGATCATGGGCGGGGCGAAGAATATGCTGAATAGGCATATGGCCCAAATCACGGTGAACGTCAAACGCACCACGCACGATCCCCGGCGTCGCCATCGCACCCAGACCGATGTGAAAATCCTGGGTCACGGTGCCGAAATCGGCCCGGGCGGGGTAAAAGTCGACCTCGCCACGTTTGCGCCGAGGCGTTTGGGCGAAAAAGTCATAAAGCACCGGCTTGCCCCGCTTGGGCGCAGCCATCAGGAAGCCCCCGCCGCCAAGGCTGGACAGCACCGGCTCTGCTAGGGTCGAGGCAAACAACGCCGCCAGAACCGCGTCGAAGGCGTTACCCCCCGATTTCAAGACTTCCGCCGCCGCCCGTGCGGTTTCCCGATCACCTGCGGCAACGACACCATGTTTGGCCAAACTACAATTTCCCTCTACTCTATTGCCATAGGCACTTCATCTGGACCATATCCATTGAAGTATACCTAAACGATGCACATCTCTGTCGATAGGCATATTTCAGACACATTTTCTTGGCTACACTCACCCTCATGATGACAAAAGTCCTCCCGATTTTCGCCCTAAGCCTGCTGTTGAGCGGATGCCTCGCGCACGCCAATTCGCCCCAGCCACCTGAAGCGACGCAGGCTGATGATACGGCCTGCATGGCTGTGGGGACCTGGTACGACCCGGGCGCAAAACAGACCTTATCCTCAAGTCAACTCATCGACAAAATGCGCGACAAGGACATCGTATTGTTGGGTGAAACTCACGTCTTCGCCGATCACCACCGCTGGCAGGCGCAGACCATCGCCCAACTTCATGCCCAGCGCCCCGATATGATCATCGGCTTCGAAGCCTTTCCCCGCCGCGTGCAACCAGCGCTGGACCGCTGGGTCGCCGGGGAACTTAGCGAAAAAGAATTTCTCAAGCAAAGCGAATGGGAAACGGTGTGGAAATACGACGCCAACCAGTACATGGCGTTATTCCAATTCGCACGCCTGAACCGGGTGCCCATGGTGGCGTTGAACGTAGACCGGTCGTTGATTCGTGACGTGTCGGCCAAAGGCTGGAAGGGCGTACCCCAAAACCTGAGGCGCGGCATAGGCGACCCTGCACCCGTCCCCCCCAGCTATCTGAACATGCTGAGCAAAGTTTATGGCAGCCATAGCAACGCCACAGGCCAAGAAAATGGCACCCCCAAGGGGCCTGAACTTTCAGACCCGATGTTTTCCAATTTTGTCGATGTGCAGCTCACCTGGGATCGGGCCATGGCCGAAGCCGCCGACACGGCGCTGAAGACTGCTCGCGCCCAAGGTCGTGACCCACGTCTGGTCGCCATTATCGGGCGCGGACACATGGACCACTTCAACGGCGTTCCGACGCAACTGTCCGCCCTCGGCCAAAACAACGTCGCGGTGTTGACCCCGTGGGATCTGAAATTGCGTTCGTGTTCGGACCTGATTGCACAAGACGGCACACCCGCCGCGGACGCCGTATTCGCCCTCGCGCACACAGCCGACATGATGGGACCGGACAAGCCCAAACTGGGCGTTCTCATCGACAGCACCGACGTCGGCGTGCGCGTCGCCAAGGTGGTCGAGAATTCCATCGGTGAAGCCGCAGGCCTGAAAAAAGACGACCTCATTATTGAGGCCGCTGGCATCAAATTGACGAGCAGTGGGGCGTTGGTCACCATCATCAAATCCATGGCCCCCGGCACCTGGTTGCCGCTGAACATCCGCCGCGCGGACAAGGACCTGCAACTGATCGCCCGCTTTCCCGCCGATGCCCCGATGCAACAGACGCACGGGCCAAAATGATGCGGCGGCATGGGCTGATCGGGGCTGCCTTAACCGCCATGATGCTGAGCACCCCGGCCTGGGCACAACAAACGGCGCAGACCGCCGCACACCACAGTGCATCCGTACACATTGACCCGGACCAAAACGAAATCAGGGTTCACGACACGATCACACTTTCCGCTAAAGGCGATGTCACGCTTTCCCTTTCGCCAGCCTTCTCCATTGATGCCCTCGCCGTCGATGGACGCCCCACCCCCGTGCGGCGCGACGGGGAAAACCTCACGCTTGCGCTATCGGACGCTGAGCAGCACGACATCACCCTCAGCTACCACGGCACGGGCAAGCCACTGCTGACGTCCGAGGGCGGCTTTGTCGAAGCCTCATGGCTGGCCCAACCCGACGGCGCGCTGGCGACGTGGAGCATCAAAGGCCAAACCCCCGCCGGGCAAAAATTCGTCCTCCCCGGTCGCTTGGTGGACGAAACGACCGGCGGCGCGTCCTATACAGCCGAATTTGAAAACCTCACCCCCTCAGAACCGCCGGTACTCATCACCGGGCCGTTCGTCATCCGAGAAAAATGGAGTGGGAAAAACGACGATATTCGCCTGCGCACCTATTTCCACCCGGAGCTGGACACCCTTGCCGACGGCTACCTGGGAGACACCGCAAGCTATATCGAGTATTACGTGGGCAAAATCGGCGCCTATCCGTATCCCGGATTTTCCATCATTTCCGGCCCAGCACCAGTGGGGTGGGGCTTGCCGGGCATGACCTACATCGGGCGGCGCGTGCTGGCCCTGCCGTTCATTCGCCATACGTCGTTGCCTCATGAAATCCTCCACAACTGGTGGGGCAACGCGGTTGAGGTCGATTATCAAGGCGGCAATTGGGCCGAGGGCCTCACCACCTATCAGGCCGATCACGACATCGCCGAAATGCGAAAAAAGGGCGGCGGGCGGGAAAAACGATTTGAATGGCTGCGCAACTACGCCGCTTTGCCACCAGCCCGCGACCACGCGCTGACCGCCTTTCGCTCCAAAACCCATGATGCCTCGCAGGTGGTAGGTTACGGCAAAACCGCGTTTGTCTTTCACATGCTGAACACCCAATTGGGCGCGGATGTGTTCGACAAATCCATCCAGCGGTTCAACCGCGACAACCATTTCAAGGTCGCAGGCTGGGCTGATATTCAGACCGCGTTCGAAACCGTATCCGGCCAGAACCTCACGGCCTTTTTCAAAGCCTGGGTGACACGCCCCGGCGCACCGTCGTTGCGCCTTGATGCCGCCACAGCAGACGCAAATGGCGTGCATCTGACCCTAAAACAAGACCAGGACGGCCCCGCGTATCCGCTCACCGTGCCCATCGACATCGACACCGCCCACGGCACCGAACGCCACACGGTGCTTTTGGACCAAAAATCGCAAAGCTACACCTTTGCCGTCGGGGCCAAGGCGTATGCCGTGCGCGTAGACCCCGACACCGATGTGTTTCGTCGCCTAAGCCCCGGCGAGGCCCCGCCGATCTTGCGCGATGTCACCTTGGACCCGAATGCTCGATTGGTGGCGTTGGGCGGCGCGGAGATGCGCGCCCTCGCCCAGAATATGGCCGACCACCTGTTGCAAAGCCACACCGCCACGGCAGGAGACGCCAAGACCCTCATCATCGCGGGCCCGACCAAGGACGTCCGCGCTTATCTGGCCGACAACACATTGCCCCCAACACCTGACGAAATCGCCAACCAAGGTGACACCCGTGCATGGACGGCACGCACGGTGGACGGCCGGACCCTTTTGGTCGCCGAAACCCAGGACGAAACGACGTTCAAGGCTCTAGCGCGGATACTGCCGCACTACAAGGGCCGCAGCTTTGTGGTGATGGAAAAGAGCCGCACCACCGCCAAGGGAACGTGGCCGCCCACGCGGGGACCGTTGACAGCGCGCCTGGACTGAAACACCCTCAGGTATGACTGCTCACACGCCTTCATCACCGGACCAACCAAAACTCAAGCGTTCGCTGGGGCTGACCAGCCTGACGCTTTATGGGCTCGGCACCATCATCGGTGCGGGCATCTATGTTCTTGTTGGGGCTGTGGCGGGGCGGTCCGGCATGGCTGCGCCGTTATCATTCTTGATTGCTGGCGTGCTGGCGGCCTTCACCGGGCTCAGCTACGCCGAATTGGGTCAGCGCCTGCCCGAAGCCGCAGGAGCCGCTGCCTACGCCCGCGAGGGCTTCAAAAGCCACTGGATGGGACGCCTGACGGGGTTCATGACGTTGGCAGTGGCCATGGTCGCCGCAGCCAGTATAGCGCGCGGCGGTTCGGGCTATCTGTTGACCATGATCGACATCCCGCTCTACCTCGCCAGCGGCGGCGTCATCGCCCTGTTCACCCTGTTGGCGTGCTGGGGGGTCAAGGAAAGCGTTTATGTCGCCGCGGCTATGACGGTGGTCGAACTCGGTGGTCTGCTTGTTGTGATCATTGTCGGCGGCCCCACGCTGGCTGACTTCGGAGTGCGTGCACCGGAAATGTGGCCCGCCGATCTGGTGGCCTGGAGCGGGGTTATGGGCGGTGCGTTTCTGGCTTTTTTTGCCTTCGCCGGGTTTGAAAATATTGTCAATATGGCCGAAGAAACACAGGATGTCGGCCGCACATTGCCGCGCGCCGTAGTGCTGTCGATCGTTATTTCCGCGCTGCTCTACATGTTGGTGGTCCTCATATCGGTGCTGAGCGTCATACCTGAGGATCTGGCCGCGTCCACTGCGCCGCTGTGTCTGGTGGTGGACTGTGAAAAATCCACCATGGCGTTTTTCGCCCCGATCGCCCTGATCGCGACACTCAACGGCGTGCTGATTGAAATCGTTCTGATGGCGCGAGTCGCCTATGGCATGGCGCGACGGGGGTGGTTGCCCAAATCGCTGGCCGATGTGCATCCCGGCAGACGCACCCCCCTGAAGGCCACGCTGGTGGTCGGCACAATCATCTTGCTACTGGCCTCAACAGTGGAATTCGAACTGCTCGCCAGGGCCACCAGCGCCATGCTGCTGTGCGTATTTTTGGTGGTGAACTTGTCATTGATCCGGCTTAAACAGCTCCATCCCGAACCGGACATAGCGTTTCGCGTGCCAAATTGGGCCCCCAAAGCGGGCGCACTCAGTTCAATACTTTTGCTGGGGGCAGAACTGCTGAGCTAGGCTCTAAGCTGCCAAAAGTAAGCCCATCAAACCGACCACTGCGCCGGCGCTGATGCCCACCGCGTAAAGGCTCAACGTCACAGCGTCTTTGACCTTGCTGTGAATTTTCATGTCCGCTGTGGCGATTTCGGTGCGCATTGGGTGTACTCTTGGCCTTATCAAATTTGAGGGGCCCTCGATTCCCGGCCCCATGTCGTATCGATCCCTGATTCATAAACCCTGGATGGTTAACGTTACGTTACGGTGGCGCACTTGCTCAAAAGAGCGTTTTCGGCTACTAAACTTGCGGTCGGTTCGGTGATTTCCTATGGGGGATGATTTCCGGGCCCTTAACACATAATTTAAAGCACCTGAATTCCATGAACGATATTACCGACAAGGCCCTGCTGCCCGCAGGCATGCAGGACGGTCTGCCGCCACAAGCCGCCCGAGAGGCGCACGCCGCAGAGCGTTTGGTGTCCCATTTCGACGCCTGGGGTTATGGTCGCGTAAAACCGCCCCTGATGGAATTCGAAGAAAACTTGCTATACGGCCCGGGTTTGGCCATGGCTAAGCAGACCTTTCGCCTGCAAGACCCAGTCAGCCAGCGCATGTTGGCGCTGCGCCCCGACATGACATTGCAAGTTGCACGCATCGCCGGTTCACGCCTCAGCCATTCACCCCGCCCGCTTCGCCTTGCGTATTGCGGTCAAGTGGTGCGCGTCAAAGGCTCGCAATTGCGATCCGAGCGCCAATTCAGCCAGGTTGGTGCGGAATTGATCGGCGCCCCTGGGCACGCGGCCGATGTCGAAGTTATTTTGATGGCCGTTGAGGCGTTGGAAGCCATCGGCGCGCAAAACCTTAGCATTGATCTGGGCGTACCCACCTTGGCGGCCCTGGTGGTTCAAGACTGCACTTTCACCCCCGATCAGGCCCGCGACTTGCGCACCGCGCTCAATCGCAAGGACAGCGCCGGTGTTTCAGCACTTGGCGATGTTTTGGGCGACGACGCAACACCAGCTCTGCTTGCCATGCTGGATGCCGTCGGTCCGGCAAGTACCTCACTGAGCAAACTCAACACAATCAATTTCGGGCCAGACGCCGCGGGCCAAGTCGCCCATTTGGCCGCCGTGGTCAGCGGTATCCTCAGCGCCAACCCCAACATCCAGCTAACCATCGATCCGGTGGAAAATCGCGGGTTCGAGTATCACAGCGGTGTCACCTTCGCCCTGTTCGCCCGCGCCGTGAACGGCGAATTGGGCCGTGGTGGGCGGTATGAGGCGGGCGGCGTTGGCAAACTGGAAAACGCCACCGGCTTCACCCTGTTCATGGACACAGTCCTGGACGCTTTGCCCGAAGCCGAAGAACGCGACCGCGTGTACTTGCCCCTGCAGACGAGCGCCGAACACGCGCGCACGCTGCGTTCCGAGGGCTGGCGCACCATCGCAGCACTTGATGCTTTAAATGACGCCGAGGCCGAAGCCCGACGTCTCAACTGTACGCACATACTCGAAAACGGTACCGTGCGTGAATTAAACTGATTTTCAGGGAATGAGGGACACAACATGGCCAACGTAGTGGTCGTCGGCTCGCAATGGGGCGATGAAGGCAAAGGCAAGATTGTCGATTGGTTGTCTGAACGCGCCGACGTGGTGGTGCGCTTCCAAGGCGGACACAACGCGGGGCACACGCTGGTCATCGACGGGGTGACGTACAAGTTGCACATCCTGCCATCGGGCATCGTTCGCGAGGGTACGCTTTCCATCATCGGCAACGGCGTTGTACTGGACCCGTGGAATTTCTTGTCGGAAATCGACAATCTGTGCGCTCAAGGCGTCACCATCAGCCCGGAAAACCTCAAGGTTGCAGAAAATGCACCGCTGATCCTGCCGCTTCACGCCAACCTCGACCAGGCCCGCGAAGCCGCGCTGGGCAAAGCCAAGATTGGCACCACCGGACGCGGCATCGGCCCTGCGTACGAAGACAAAGTCGCACGCCGGGCTATCCGCGCAGGCGACCTGGCGGACGAAGAACTCGTCACGGCCAAGGTCGAAAAGATGCTGTTTCATCACAACGCCTTGTTGCGTGGTCTCGGTCAACCGGAACTCGATGGCGCTGAGATTGTTGCCGCTCTTATGGAATTGGCACCGAAGCTGCTGCCGTTCATCGACACCACCTGGATGGTTTTGGACGACGCCAAAAAATCCGGCAAGCGCATCTTGTTCGAAGGTGCACAGGGCACCATGCTGGACATTGATCACGGCACCTATCCGTTCGTAACATCTTCGAACGTGGTCGCCAGTCAGGCGGCCGCGGGCTCCGGCATGGGCGCCAACGCGATCGACTATGTTCTTGGCATCACCAAGGCCTACACCACCCGCGTCGGCGCAGGTCCGTTCCCGACCGAGCTGTTCGACGATGTCGGCAAAGGCTTGGGCGAACGTGGCCACGAATTCGGCACCACGACAGGTCGCCCGCGCCGCTGCGGCTATTTTGATGCCGTGCTCGTGCGCCAGGCCGTTAAGGTCAACGGCATCACAGGCATCGCACTGACCAAACTGGACGTTCTCGACGGTATGGACGAACTCAAGGTCTGCGTGGGCTATCAATTGGGCGACAAGAAACTCGACCACCTGCCTGCCTCGACCAAGGACCAGGAAAACGTCGTGCCCATCTATGAAACCATGGAAGGCTGGTCCGACAGCACCTTTGGAGCCAGAACCTGGGCGGATCTCCCAGCCACAGCGGTAAAATATATCCGGCGTATCGAAGAATTGATCGAAGCTCCGGTGGCGTTGCTGTCCACCAGCCCTGAGCGTGACGACACCATCTTGGTGCGTGATCCGTTCGTCGATTAATCCCCCCTAACGCAGAGTACACGGGGTTCACGCGATCACAATTTTCGAGAACCCCGTGCCTAACCCCTTGTGAGTCCGGGGTTTTACAGATATTCTGGTCATGAAAATTGAATGCTCGTAGAATTCGAGCAGGAGGTCAGGCATGGCGAACGCCCAGGACCAAGCCGTAGAAACGGCTGAGGATCAGTCAAATGCGCCCGTTTCCGTTGAGGAAGGGGTGGGTATTGGTATGCCTGCGTCCGACGGCCACGATGCTACGCCAGAGGACACAGCCCCCCCCACGCCCCCCTCTACGCCCAAAGTGACGGTCAAATCAAACGTTACGGCGAGCGGAATTCCAGAACCCGACCGCGGAGCCTCACAGCCCGCCCTGGATGCAGTGCAATTCCCAGCCGTGGTGTTGAACAACCGCTATCTCATTTATCCATCTATGGCGTTACCCGAACTCAATTCACCACAAGCGATGGCCTATGCTGTAGAAGACCGACGAGAGCCGGGACGTCAGCTGTTTGCCCTGATTTGCAAACCCGGCCTACCAATACGCACCCGACTGATGAGGGAACTGAAAGACCAGAGCATCAGCGGCATGCTGCCACTGGCGGATTTCGGCGCCATATTTTGGCCCCCAATAGAACAGACGACGACCGGTATTATTTTTGAGCGCCCATTGGGGGGACGGTTCCTGGATTCTTTTGTTGATCGTCCAGCCCGAATGAATGAATACGAGTTGGGGAGGCAACTCCTTGAACCTGTATCCCAAGCCATCGCGGAATTGTCCGCCACCGACTATGCCCATCGTGCTTTGCGCTTGGACAACATGTTTTACATGGATAAGGAAAAGCGCGAGTTGGTGGTTGGCGAGTGCCTAACGTCGCCGCCGGGGTTCGATCAACCCGCAATTTATGAGCCTCTCGACCGCGCCTACGCCATGCCGTCAGGGCGGGGGTACGGCATGTCTTACGATGACATGTATGCCCTTGGCACCATGACCGTATTTCTCCTTTTGGGTTACAACCCGATCGCGCGTCTGGACGATGATGAGATGCTATCCGCCAAGGCTGAGTTTGGCACCTACCAATGCATGTGCGGCAATGAACGCATCCCCATTGCGCTGATCGAGCCGATCCGTGGCTTACTGTCGGATGAAGAATTAGAACGCTGGAATGCGGAAGCGCTTGAGCAGTGGTTGAACGGGCAAAAGAAAACCCCTATGCAGCGCCAGCCTGCCACCAAGCCCAAAAGTGCGTTTAAATTTGGTGGCCGCGACCACCGGACGACCCGCTCCATAGCGCACGCTTTTTCCAAAAATATTACTGAAGCGGTCAAGACCGTCAAAAGTGGTAAAATCGAACAATGGTTACGCTCGAGCCTGGGCGCGACGGAACTTGCCGATTCCATCACCGCTTTGCTGGCCACGAGCAAGGCACACGAAGGCACTCTGGACGGGGCTGATGAAGTTCTCACCTGCAAGGTATGCATTCTCCTCGATCCTCACGCCCCTATTCGCTACAAAAATTATTCCTTCCGGCCCGATGGTTTTGGCATCGCCATGGCGGTTGAATATCTCCGCAAAGGAAACTTCCAGATTCCAGGCGAAATTTTGGCGCGGGATTTGCTGAATTACTGGATTGTCGCCCAGCACAGCCGGACGCCGGACCTGACATCTCAGGACAGAACCTTTCAAACATTGCGTGGCTTCGCCAAAATCAGCGAAATGGGCTACGGCTTGGAACGATGTCTTTACGAATTGAACCCTTCCTTGCCGTGCCAAAGCCCATTGCTGCACACAACCTATGTCGATCATATCGATGATTTCCTCGGTGCCATCGACCAAGTGGCCGATCACACGGACACGCGCTCGCGTCCCATGGACAAACATATTGCGGCGTTTATCGCCACACATTTCAAGTATGACCTCAGCCCCCATCTGAAAGCCCTCACCGACAGTAAGGAAGAAACATCTCTGATTGGTTTGTTAAGCCTCTACGCTCTTATGCAGTGGCGGATGAAAGTGCCTACGTTATATGGCCTCTCTAGCTGGCTGGGAGGGCTGTTGTCCCCTGCGATCGGCACCTATCACAGCCGCACGACCCGTCGCAAAATCGAACAAGAAATCCCGGCTCTTGTCCGTCAGGGCAGCCTACCGGAGCTGTTCGATCTGATCGACAACGCCGAACGCCGCCATGTTGATTCGACGGACTTTGAAGAAGCTCAAATCGCTTTCGCCCACGCGGAAGCTGAAATTGAAAGCACGGCTGGCGAGGGCGTCGATCAGAAAAAAAATGCCCTTCAAGTCGGTGAAAGGGCGACGGCGATGATCGCCTTAACTTTTTCCATGATTGCCACAACGATCATCGTATTTGTGAATTATTTATGAGACGGAGCCGTTGAATGAACGCATCGTCTAATAGTCAAAGCCAAGCTGAAATGCGGCGGCGCGGGCGATCGAGCCTGACCTGGATACTGTTGACGTTCACCTTCCTGGTCATTCTCGCCGGGCCGACGATGGTCGTCTTGTTTTTGGGCATGGTGCCGACGCTGGTTGCCTACATCATCGACCGCACCAAAGGCAGAAGCAACACGGTCTGCGTTGGCTCCATCAATTTTATCGGCGTTTTTCCTTTCATCATCGGCTTGTGGTCGGATTTCAGCACGTTCGACAATGCATTCCTCATCGTCGGTGATTTTTTCAATCTGTTGGTCATGTATTCTGCCGCCGCTTTCGGCTGGTTCTTGTTTCTCACCACGCCATCCATCATCAGTTCGTTCGTGCTTGTTCTGCAGCAACGCAAGATCGCGCAATTGCGTGGCGAGCAAAAAGATTTGATCGACGAATGGGGCGCTGAGGTCACCGCAATTGTCGAAATGCAACGCGTGGAAAAACAAGAACAGCACATGGAACACGGTATGGAATAACCATCCCTCTAGCGTGTGCAAAGCCTAACATCTTTCGGGCGCCATTCGGCCACTGCGATAAGGCAATTGAACACAAAAAAAGCCGCCACAGAGGGATTCTGCGGCGGCTTTTTTGGTCGGTGGCCCTGATAACAAGGGAGGGAGGGAGGTCCACCTTCCAGAGCATAATTTCCGGTGCGTTATGCGGATATATGTTGCTCGATCATCGCATTTTTCACTGATTTCTGAAGTTTTTCAAAGGCTCGCACCTCAATCTGACGTACCCGTTCACGCGAGATGCCAAACGATTTGGAGAGGTTCTCCAGAGTTTCTGGCGTTTCTTTCAAACGGCGTTCACTCAAGATTGTCCGCTCACGATCAGACAGGCCCTTCATCGCGCCCTTGAGCAAGCTGCGGCGGCGAATAAGTTCCTGAAAATCACCCAGTTGCTCTTCTTGGCTTTCTGTAGTGTCCTCAAGCCAGTCCTGCCACTGTTCTTCACCTTCCATGCGGACCGTAGCGTTCAGGGAGCTATCCGGCCCGCCCAGGCGACGGTTCATGTTGATGACTTCAGTCTCAGAAACGCCCAAGCGCGTTGAGATCGCGGTTACGTGTTCGGGAGTCAGGTCGCCATCTTCATAGGCCTGCATCTGGCCTTTCAGGCGGCGCAAATTGAAAAACAATTTTTTCTGTGCAGCCGTCGTGCCCATTTTGACCAGCGACCATGAGTGCAGGATGTACTCCTGAATTGCGGCACGGATCCACCACATCGCATAAGTCGCGAGACGGAAACCACGCTCGGGATCGAAACGCTGAACCGCCTGCATCATGCCGACGTTACCTTCTGAAATGAGTTCCGCAATCGGCAGACCATAACCGCGATAACCCATAGCGATTTTCGCCACCAGACGCAGGTGACTGGTCACCATCTGATGCGCGGAGTCTTCGTCGCCATGTTTCGCCCAGTCATTCGAGAGTTTCTGCTCCAATTCCAGCGTCAGCATCGGGAACTTACGAATGTCTTGCAAATAACGTGTGAGATTATGTTCCGGCGAGATGCCCAACCTCGGCAATGCCTTAATCGTCGTACTCATTGCATCAATCTCCCTAATCTATGCTCCGGGTTCTCCCGTTGTCTTTTGCAACTATACGACCCAGTCGCGAGCACCTCAATAATACCTTAGTAGGTTACTCGGGAAATAAAGTATGTCAAATATTTTCTAATATACAACATAACTCATTGATATAATTAGGAAGCGATGATTTAAAAAGTAATTTTTCTCCTGTTACGGGGTGTATAAAACCAAGCTCGTAAGCATACAATGCCTGATGACCCAACGCATCGACATACGCCCGGGCCTGCGCACTCAGCAATTTACGTTTCACCCCCGGCCCTCCGCCGTAAACCGGGTCCCCGAACAAAGGATGCCCGATGGATGTCATGTGAACGCGAATTTGGTGCGTGCGCCCGGTGGCCAAGCGGCATTCCACCAACGACGCCACCGCACCAAAGGCTTTGATCACTTTGTAACGGGTCAGGGCATATTTTCCGCCGTGAGGAACGATTGCCATTTTCTTGCGATTGTGCGGTGAACGTCCGATATTGCCCTCAATTTCACCTTCAAGCGGCATCGGCACGCCCCAAACCAGAGCATAATAGGCCCGGTCCAATGAGTGATCAGCGAATTGGGCGCTCAGGCCTTTGTGGGCGGCATCGTTTTTGGCCGCGATCATCAGCCCCCCGGTGCCCTTGTCCAGACGGTGCACGATACCCGGGCGCGCCACTCCGCCGATCCCCGACAAACTGCCGTCGCAATGCGCCAACAAGGCGTTGACCAACGTGCCGTCCGCATTTCCCGCCGCAGGATGAACCACGAGGCCGGGCGGTTTATCGATCACGATGAGGTCGTTGTCTTCGTATATCACCTCAAGTGGAATATCCTGGGCTTGCGGCTTCGCGGCCACAGCTGGCGGCACGCAAATCACAAACACATCACCTGTGCGGGCTTTTTTAGAGCCGTCGGTAACATTTGCACCGCCCAATTCGCCGACAAAAACGCATCCCTGCTCCATCAATGCCTGCACACGAGCACGCGAAAGCCCCTCCGCTCCCTCGGTCAACAATTTGTCCAAACGCATCCCAGCCTTGTTCTCAGGCACCTGAACGGTGTATGTCGTCTCACAGATGATGTTTTTCATAATCGGATAATGAAGCGGATTAAAGTCATGGCGATGGCAAAGGCCCTGGTGATCGTGATGAGTTTTCTCATCGCTGTGTTGATGGGATTGACTATCTACGGATTTTATCAGAAATCTCAAAATCCCAATTACAAGATGTTTCGTTCCGACGATACGCCGGTTGTGCAAATGGACGCAACGCCGGGCGCATCTGCGCCCAAGATGGTGTCACAGTCTCCTCCCGCGCTTACGCCTGAGATTACACCGCAGATTACACCGGGGACCAGTTTTGGCGAAATTTCCCTCGATCTTCCGCAAACTGCACGGGTGATCTCTGCCCAGGCCTCAACAAACCGCTTGGTCCTGGTGATCGCGCGCGATGGCCAAAATGCCGACTTGGTAGCTGTGATCGACATAAACACCGGCAAGGTTCTGGGCCGGGTCAAGACGACACCCTAAACACGAGAGTGCGATGATCCACCTGAGCCCTGCCCAGCACCAAGCGATTTCCCAGCAGGCTGAACAGGCCTATCCAAACGAATGCTGCGGCCTGTTGGCGGGCATCACCAATGCTGACGGCTCCATCACCATCACGCGCGTAACCTCCAGCCCCAACACACTCATCGGCAAAGACGGCGCGGGGGGGCACGACCGGTTTGAAGTCGCCCCCCAAGTTCGTTTCAATTTGATGCGGGCCTTGAACGACACACCTGAGTCCATCATCGGGCACTACCATTCCCATCCCGACCACCCCGCGGAACCGTCTAAGCACGACCTCGACATGGCGTTCGAGCCGCATTTGGCGTGGCTGATCGTGTCGGTTTCACAGGGGGCCGCGGTCGATCTCCGCGCTTGGCGCCTCAACCGTGACAGTCGCGAAATCCTCTCCATCCCGATGGAGGCGAACGAAAACAGTTGATCGCGCAAGACGGGGGCCCTATACCAGCCCCTTACTTGGTTAGGTCCCCTTCGTCTAGAGGCCTAGGACACCGCCCTCTCACGGCGGCAACAGGGGTTCGAATCCCCTAGGGGATGCCAAGCATTATCAAATAGTTAGCTCGTATCTGACGATAGCGGACTTTGTTTTTGTCCAAAATTTGTCCAATAAGCAAAAAAAACGGGGGCGAACACGCACGGCCCACACCGCTACGGTGAATTTCATCCTGGGGAAAGGTTGGGACAAAGGCTATTAGCCCGCGCGCATGAGATCACACACGCGGGCTTCATCTTTAGCGTTTGGTTGGCAGGGCTTTCTGCGGCTTGAAAGCATCGAGCGCCTTGCGGGCCGTAGGTGCAGGGATCGCCCCCGCGTTTACTTTGTTGTTCAGGTAATTCGGCATGTGCTTTTCGATGTATTGCTCACGAACCCACTTCCGGAATTCTCCGAGAGCGTCATCAGGATAGCAATAAGCTGGTTGTGGATTGGATGCGGCCTGCGGAAAATACTTCGGATAACTGTGATCGTATTGAATGCGCTCGCCGTAAAGAACTTCGAGGTGCTCTTTTTTCCAGTATTTTGCCCAGTGCTGACCGACACTGATGTCAGGAATAAAGGTGGGGCCAAGATCTGCACCGCCGCGAATCATCGTCACAAAGATGTCCGCCAGCTCCTTGAAGATACTGAAATACCCATCAGGAACGGTGTGGTAAGAGAGTGATACCCGGTCATGGAATTGCTTCCATGCAATATCAGCAGCTCCAGACGGGTTGTAGCCGACCTGAGCATAGATAAAATCATTGAAGCCTTTTCGCGCAAGGATCCGGTAATTTTTTGCGGCCTCATCGCTTCCGGATCGAGCTTCGAAAGCATAGTATTCCAGAACAGCCATGCAAACCGCTGCCGGAATAGCATGATGGATTGTGCCGTTCTTGTTGATGGCAAAGAAAGCAATGCCGTCATCAACACCTTGGGCGCGAACAAGTTCGCGGATTTTTTGCTCACGGGGGCGAAGTGGGTCCTGTAGCCAGTCCGCTGTAATCCGGATGACGGCTGTGTGGTCAACACCACACATGCGCGCGAGGCCGCGAATATTGAGAAATGAGGTGCCATCACTTAAGACGCCCATTCCCACACCAGCGATTTCGCGCTCTACGGCAATGTAGAGATCAAGGTTTAGCTGTTCGGGGGTGGTGACCACAATATCTGTGTCTGTCATTATTTCTTGCCTTTTCAAATAGTTGACATGGTGACCAACTAGGCTAGACACAGACACTCTAATGCTTAAGAATTAGAGTTGCTAAAGTACGGGTCAGCCATGCTGATCATGAATTCGACCGTTGTGGATTTTCTGCAGCGGTCGATTCGTTTTCAAACAGGCGTTTATAGCACATTTTCAGCTTTTCTTCAAAAGCCCCCATCACTTCACCCTCACACTCGGACCGCCATCGGCACACGCGTAAATTGGTGTGTTACACGATTTGCAGATACAGGAATAATATCGACCGGTTCCCCGTACCTTTTGTGGCTTTGTAAATCCGCTTGTGCAGCCATCGGACAGTTTATGCAGTGACATTGCGTTCCGGAGATTGGCTATAACGCCATCGGATTCAGGCTTCTTTTTCTTTGTGTTCATTTCGCTTCATCTTCAAAATGCACCCCCAGCCCACTGTCCGAGGGTGGCTTAAACGCACCCCAATCGATGTTTTGTACGGCTGTTCTCAATGATTGAAGGACAGTGTCACTTGGAGCATCGAAGCTTGTTTCCTTTTTGCCCATGACAACCTTGTGACACACCTCAGAAATGCGGGTGATTTCCTTAGGATGGTAGACATACCATTCTACTTTATTGGTCTTAAAGGGAAGCAAGTCCGTTTCACTGATCGCCTTTGCGCAGGATTCAAATTGCAATTCCAATGGGGATGATTGAGGAAGAGGCAATCTAATCAGGCCGACCGCTGGAGGCTTATCGCCCAAGTGGACAAGCCCAAACACAATACGGTGCTTGTCAGGCAAAAAAACCTCAACGGCATGGATAGGGGTGTTCCAGGCCCGGAATTTATCATGCAACCAGGACAGGCTGTTCTTCCCCAGTCTCACTCCGGCCCCCATGCCGTTGGCCTCGATAAAGACGATCCCTGCGGCTTCGAGGACCTTTTGAACGGCATCGACGTTTGCGGCTGAGCTGTTGCCCGGCCCCTGGTTTTCCATTCGCTTGATTGTAGGGCGCGATACCCCAGCGGCTTCAGCCAAGTCTGCCTGTGACCATTCAACAATCGCACGGGCGGCGCGAATTTGTTCGGCGGCAATCATCTCAAATGATCCTTTTTGTAATACATACGTTACATTATGTTTGACATAATGCATCGCTTACCTTACATTTGGTATCATATGAGGACCAAAAAGACAATGCCGGCATGGAAGGGAAACCGATATGATCAATGTAGGGAAGCAGGCTTTGATTAAAGCCCTTGAAGAGAGAATGGCCCACTGGGATACGGTATGTGAGTGGTATGCGAAAAGTCAATTCAAGGTATCTGATTGGGAACGCCATCTTGCGGCGTGGGATGCGGCATTTGAACGTCGCGAACGCGCACGCAAGACACTTATCAGACACATCTACGGCATGCCGCATTGGCGTTTTATGGAGCTTGGGCGGGCGGCGTGGGTTCTAGAGTTTGGTGAGCTCACGCTCCCGCAAAATGGGGAAATAACTAGTCCTCAAGCTGCCTGTTGAGGTGAGCAAGGTGGAGGACTGAAAACTCGGCTTCCGGACAAATATGAACCTCCACCCATCCCAATGGTTCATGGCGCTCTGCCCATCGTCGCGCCATGGTTCGGCTTTCCTTTATGGCTCGCGCTTCCCGAAGGCAGCGTTTCTTTTCTAAGAGCGTCACATCCATGTGTATTCGCTCAGCATTCTGCCATTTGCGCTGAATGGCGAACACGTACCAGGGGCCAGACTTGCTATCCCACTGCCAACGGATAGTGCGTTCAGCACGAGAAACAAGTTCAAGTCCCTCCCAAAGCGGCTGGTATATGTATGAGACCTCCTCACCAGAACGGGCAGCAGCATATTCAGAAAGCGTATCCAGATCATCATCTGCTAAACCGCGAACCAACTTTACCAGTCCGAGAATATGGCTCTCGCATTCGGCCAAAACTTTTTTCAAGTGCAAGGCAGCTTTATCAGCTTGCATGTCAACCTCCATGGACAACCATTGCTTGATGGTGCAGAGTTTCTCAATGCAAAACCATGGCTAAATGAGGTGAGAAACCCCATGGAGATGCGGCGATAAATGTACAGGAGAGCCATATGAACAAGACGGACTTACCAAGTGGGCGACGGCTGCCCGCCATGTCAGACGTTGATCACGGACCGACTGATGCACGCGATTACACCATTGCCTTCGTTGTGTGGGGCATTGGTGCTTGGGGGCTATATGCCTTGATCGATTGGGCAAACACCTTGGAACCAGCTTGGCGTGGCCCGATTGAATTTGCGGCCTATGGTCTTTGCGGGGTCTATATCTTGGCCCTCATTCCTTTGAAGTATTATGTCACCCGCTTTTTCAACAGGCACCCGGACAAACCCGCGTGATGTCCGGTCAGCCAACCATGCAAAAAAACGTGTAGCTATGATCTGGCTCTTCCTAACCGCTATGGGCTGTTGGTTCGTATATCGGTTTTCATCGGAAGGTGAAGACGGTCAGCCGACCATAGTGGCGTGGTGGGCCGTGGTGGTTGCGGCGGTAATGCTGGGCATCATCGCCGCACGTTTTGCATTTATGGAGCGGGGTATCGATTGCTCAAATCAGCTTTTGCCCCTTAAGCCGGTTGGACTCGGCACGTTCTTCATTCCCGTCATCAATTTCTTTATTTTGATAGGACCCATTGGCAATGCTTTCTTGTGGGGCTTTCTTGGCCTGTGGTGCGCCAAGAAAGCCTTTGACGGAGGTTGGTGGCGTGGTGCCATCGTGATTCAAGAATTGGATGAACAAGACGCCATCACCCGCGAGGCCAAAGAAAAGAAAAAACGCAGGGATAAAGAAAACCTCGCACACATGCGCGGGGTTTGGGTTGCCGAAATTGGACATGATTTAGGCCACGGTGTAGGCCGCTTGATGCGATGGATAGGAAAGCTGTTCTCTTAATCTACAACGATACAAACCGCCGATTCTGAGCCCGTAACGCTTCCTCCCCATAAAGGCTCAAAACTCTGCGTTCTCTTTCACTGGAAAGGCGAAGCCATAAGCTCATCGCTTCGCTTTTCTGAGCTTCGCTCATCTTGGCTTCAACGTCTTCGAAAAGCTCCTGAACGTCCTGGTCTTCAAGGCACCCACCGGCGTGCCGGCACTCCATCAACCAAGCCCATGCATTCACATAGTCGGGGCGACCATCAACCCCAACAGTGTACAGCAAGGCCAAGGTGTGCTGGGCTGTCGCATCCCCGATATAGGCGAGATCACGGGCCAGCGGGAACGCTTCGCTGTAGCGTCCATCCAGATAGGCGCGACGAAGGCGGGAACGTCGTTCTTGTGCGAGAGGGGTTGGAGGCATGTCATTTTGCATATCGGTTTCCAATTGATCGTTGCGATCCACTCAAGTAGGGTGCGCTCTCTTCTGACTGCCAGGATCTGAGGCAGCGCGTGCGTCGGGTGGATCCGCCTGACGCCAGGGGTATCAAAGCCCCTGACCACCAGGATAAGAGGCGGCGTGTGCATCGGGTGGATCCGCCCGGTGCCAGGGGTCTTTTCCGCCCTCTATTTGCCCCGTACATTTCCGAAATCCGGCGTGCGAATTGGCGCGACCTCACCAGGGTTCCACCAGAACTCTTGACCATTTTCCTGATAGGCTTTCCGGCGCATCCGAGCGAACGAACGGGCGTGGTTGGGGTCGGCCTGGATTTGCAGTTGGTTCCACACCAACCGTTCCATGGCGAGGCTCGAGTACCACATGGTGGTGCCCGGCATGTAGCGTTTCACAAACCGCACAGTTTCCGCCGCAGCGCCCGGGTCTTGCCCTTCATAGGCTTGTCGGATGTTGCCTGATGTTAGACGCGTTACGTCGGTGACAAGACCGCCCACGGGCCCCACTAAGGTTTCCATCAGGGTGCCGTCCTTACGTGAAAAACCAGCCGTCAGGAAATCACCAAAGATGCCAAGTCCACCACCTTGGGCGAACGCTTGCCCCCAAAATTCAGGATGATCCATGCGCCGGGGATCACGCCCCTTGACGATATCTTTGAGGCCGATCACCCCGGCGCCCATGACCGTGAGGCCGGTCAACAGAGACCCCAAATACATACCCTTGTCACCGGTGGCCGTCGCCATGGCACCGCGCATCATGTGGGTGTGCATGACCGTGACCGAGAAAGATTTGTAGAGGGTGGAAGACCGAACCACCTCACCCCAAAACGTACCTCGCCGGGTGTTGCCCGCCAGCATCGCACGGGTGCGCGCATCCGGTGTGGGGACGGCAAAGTCTGTTTCTTCCAAAATCATTTCGTGCAAACGCCGTGCGGCTTCGGGAGCTTTAATATCCTCCACAGCATTGATGTTTTCCGGGCGCATGAACTTGGCGTCCTTGAAGTCCACCAGTTCAGCCCGTCGCGCCACATCCCACATGGATGCATTGATGCCGTATCTTTGAAAGGATTTCCGCAACGCGCCCGGTAGATCATCAAAACCATGACCCGCGTTATCCGCAAGGAAGCCCAAGAATTCCAACCCAAAAGCATGCCGTCCGGCCTGGGTCATGGGGGTAAGACCTGACAGGCGGTGAAAGCTGTTGGCGAACCGTGCTGTCCAGCCATCGCCCACAATGTCATCCTGAAACCGCTTTGCGGCCAAGCTTTTGGACACATAGCTTTCCGCGATCAACCCCGATCGTACGGCAAAGGCACGATCCGCAGCATTGGCTGGATTGAGTTGAGAGATATATCGCTTCATGACCTTGGTGGAATCCAAGCCATTCCAGGAAGATGTTTGTTGCAAGAACTTGAGATCAGATAATGCCGAGATCGGCGCACGCCCCAACTGCGCGGTGCTGAGCAGGTTGCGCATCCCGCCAAAGGTCCGGGCCAACAATTCAGAAGCCGGACTGCTGAGACGCCCGGATAGATGCCCATAAACACTATCGATCATGCCAACGCCCAGGCCTTCGCCATCTTTGCCGCGCACCACTCGGTCCTGGAGGGCTAAATCCTGTATGTAACGCAGCATCGCATCCGGATTTGGGCCAAGGACTTCCATCGAAGCGATATCCCGTGCCATGGCATGCACATGCCCCGTCACCAGACCGTAGATATCTCCGGCACCGTAAGCGTCATTGTACGCCAGCCACGACTTGGCATCCTTGAACTGCAAGGTGCGGGGATCGCCCAGGCGATTTGGCAGTTTGCGCGCGCCTCCTGCACCTGGTGTCATGGTATCCATGCCGCCGGATGATATTGTTTCCCAGATGGTGGCCAGGGCGTCGTTCAACTGGTCACCCGACAACGCCATTCCGGTTTCTGTGTCGCGCACTTCGATGTCGAGTCCTTGAACAAATCCGGCCCATGCCTTTTGACCGGATGAGCGCACACGGCGTTGGTCATGATGGTTGGGCATAAACCAGTCAGATCGCTTTTTGATGTCCGCACCCGCCGCATTCGCCGCCAGACGGGCCATTTCGGTGGTGTCATCCCAGGCTTTCGATGCTGCGCGCGCCGTTTGGTTGCCGGAACTCTCTCCATACAGTTCGCGGATAAACTGACGCATGCCTGCCTTATCTTGAACCAGACCTGCATACTTTGACCGATAGGCGTCAAGGGCTTCCGACAGCTTACCGTGCAAGATACCTTCCCAGTGATTCATGCGAAATTCCATGTTGGACCATTTCGCTTCACCCCAGGTGTCTTTGCTGAGTTTGGATAATGCCCCCGCAACGGCACCCTTGGGATGGCTCAAGATGTGGTCCGCATTCTCTTGGGCCTTCAGCGCCTGCAAAGCCCGTTGACGCTTGGCCAAGGCCTTTTGCTCCGTGAGCATCTTGGCCGCCCGCTCTGCTGCTGCACGTTCGGCGGCGCTCTGCGTCATGGTTTCCGCATAGCGTTCCTGCAACCGTTCGGTCATATCCGAAACCTGCTTGGCTTGTTCCTGGCTCATACGCCCGGAAAGCACCAGTCCGTCTAGGCAATCTGTGACAGCTACCATCTCAACAACACTCCGCATTAAAGCCGCGCACCTCATGCTGAGGTTGCGCAGCAATTGAAAACAAGGCACTTAGGGGGTGAAGAATGGTCTTCACGGGGGAAGAGGAATCCATCCAATGCCAATTTGGTTGGGGATCATTATTGGTTTGATGATGGGGCTTGTCATTGGCGTCACAACAGTTGCCGTCGCCATGTCCAGTGGACACGGGGAATGGGTAACACCTGTTGTTATCGGCCCATCCATAGGTGCTTTCCTGGCGGCGATGGTTGGTGTCGGGGGTGCTATTTGGTCGCACAAGTCCGATGTCTTGGAACGCAAGAGAGAGAGGAAGGAGACTGCTCAAGCTGCCACGAAGAAGCTGATTTTGACGACACTTGATCTTTGTTCCATGACACACCTTCAGCTTCGTGAGCTTCGACGAATTGTGAAAGATGGTAAGGCTCAGCCAGTTATCCTGGAGAGCTTGCAGGAAGGTGTCATGCGAGCGGCACAAGATGTCATGCGCATCGCAGACCATGACGATTTGCCCCCAAAGTTTTCCGCAATGGCGAAAAATCACTCTAGGGGGTATGCTGAACTTGATCTTCCAATCACATTTTCCGAAGAACACTTGGTGAGCGAAGCTGCAAAAGACAACATCGCTCAGATGCTGGTTATTTATGAAACCAATAATAAAATGCTTCGAGAAAATCTCAGTGTTTGGTGCAACTTTGCTGAAATAAATGATGTTTCGGATACACTTTTCGATGGGGTTGATGACCTTATTGAGCAAGTTTCCGGGACAGTTTTCCCTAATTTCAAGTTGTGACATCAGCCCCTCCCCATAATGCAGGCCTGAAAGGCATTCGCCGCTTCAATGTCGGCATCCGCTTCATCCATCAATTCACGCGCTGAGCGTGCCCGGGCCACCACCTCTCCATCGACCTCAATCGATTCTACCGGCACCTCAAAATCACCACGTTCGGCAATCGTACGATCCAATTCGGTGAACATCATTCGATCCAGGTCCGGCCCGGCTTCGTTGGCGGCATTGATGGTTTGCTCGACGTCGCCAGCTGGCCCTGCCTTCGCATGGGGCTTGGCTGTTTTCGCGGACAAGCGTTCTTGAGCCTGTTCTTCCAGACCGTCGCCTATGGTTTGGTGCACGGCTGCCGGTTCGTTGCTGGCATCTGCGGGTCGTGTTACAATGCCCTCATCGGCGCCTATAACGCGGGAAACGGAGGGGCCTTGGTCTACTCGCCCGCCAGCCGACGAACCGGGGCCTTTGGGCTCCGGTTTCGTTTTGGGCCCAGAGTTGTGTTTAGGACCGGCTTTGCGATACGCCGTGGTGAAGGTCAGAACCTTTTTCTGCACGTCTTCATGCACATGCAGCCAATCCCCATCCACCAGGGCGCGGTATTCCACACCAACCCGTCCCGTGGGGCCGATATCGGCCTTCACAATCTCACCCACGCGGATCACGTCCGGCACCCATTCCAGATCGCCAGGGCGCAATGGAATGGTGTCTTCCCGGTGGGTGTTCAGCGCATGGCGCACCCCGTCTTCATCCAGTTTGTGAACAGCGTGGGTTAAATCCACACTCGTGTCCGCGCCGTCTTTGATTGCCTTGTTCAGATCTTCGGCACGGCCAACGGGGGTACGTGAATGCCACAGGGCATCCAACTTGCCTTTTTGACGATTGGCGGGGTGGGGGCGTTCCGGGTCGATGACACGCTCCGAAAATTCACGAATACGGGCCGCTTGGTTGGCGCGCAGTTCGTTCAGTGCGCGCCCCTCAAAGGGTGTGCCGTACACCGCCGCCGCTGTGGCCTCATCCATGGCCCGTGCGTGGGCAATCTCAAACTCAACCCCATCGGGGAGGGGGTTAGCATCCATCGCCGCTTGATGGGCTTCCAACACACGTTCCGCCGCGCGGGTGTCGGCATCGTGGGGCAAGCCCGATTTCCGCCACCGCGCCAACACCCCGTCGAACCCCTGGCCGAACCCTTCAACGACACCCCCCAGAAACGCTCCCCCGGCTGTTGCCATGGCGATATTTTCCAAGGCATCGCCCACCGAATAGGGGCTGTTGATGTCGGCTTTGAAGTCGAACACACGGGGTTGAATGGCGGCTTCAGATACCCCCCCTATACCCCCCTCAAGCGCAGCTGTTCGCCCCATGGCGGCAAGCCGTGCCGACAGGGTGGTCGTGGCCCCGCGCACCGCACCCGCGCCACCAAACAGCATAGAGGCAAGGTTCACCGGATCAGTCGCCAGCGCCGCAACATCACCTGCCAGTGCCCCGACACCGGCGTGGCCAACATCGACACCCTCGGCGCGCGCATCGCGTAAGTTCTTGGCCTTTTTCACAATGGACGCCATGAAATCATCACGGCTGCGCACTTTAAGGCCGGGGTGTTTCTTTTTCAGCTCCGATACTCGGGCTTCAAATTCCGACACCCGCGCGTCATACTCCATGTGCTGAGAACCCGTCCAATCGTGGCCGAACATGACGTTCGATAGCGGGTCAGCCGCCAATTCGATGGGGCTGGGGATCAGACGTTCACGCCCCCTCCCTTCGGGGTTGTTCAAGCGTTCCCCCGTCACCTCTTCGATATGGTCTAGGTAACTGCCGTACTGTTCATACAGGGCATTGGATCGACTGACGGACAAGCTCTCGAAACGGGACGATTGCCACGCCTCATTGAATCGGTCCCAGCCGTCTTTGACATTCGATGTTTTCAGGGGCGTGAAGTCGGCAACACCGCTTTCGCGCATGTGGCCTTGGGTGTCGCGTTCGGTTACCAACATGTCACATTCCCCCCTGTTGTGTGACACGTTGCCATGCCGCACCTAAGTCCAGGATGAAAGGTCCGCCATCCCCGCGCACCAACGGCATCCCATTGATCGAAGCCCCATACCGACCGTTCCCCAGGGCGATAAGCGTTCCATATCTGCGGATGTGGTCGATGTCCGCCGGGCCGCCCGAACGTCTTCCCGATGTGGGTAAATAGGCCTCGTCAATATCGGTAGGTGTCAGGCCATCCAAAAGGTCCGTGAATTGATTTGACGTCATACCCGGCACCGGTGCGATGGTCTTGGGGTTGGTCCCGCCAAGGCCGGGGCGGTCGTACTCGACAATCCCGCCCGTCACCATATCGATCGCCTGTTGAAGACGGTCGGTGTTGGTCATCTTGGACACGTCCCCGGCATCTTTGGCCAGTTTCGCATAAGCGCTCATCACGGTGTCTCGAAGACCTTTCGAAAACTCCGGCGAGAACCCGGCCAGGGCCTGCGGTGGTATCGCCGTGTTCATCGCATCCCGCAGCACGGTGTCATTGGTGGGGTTGAACTGAGGTTCCAACCGGCGCACATCCCAGCCTTCAAGAACGGTCATGGCGCGATCGGCATTGTGCTGTGCGATAACGGCGGCATGTCCCGCCTCGGGCGGTAAGCCAGCCGCTTGCAACTCACGAAGGGCCGTGGGCCAATGTTCGCCCATGGTGGCTTGCAATCCGTCAAGCAAGGCCGCGCGTTCACTGCTCAGCGCTGCCTTGAAGCCACTGACCATCGCATCCCTGGCCTGATTGTCGAACAGGCGCGGTGACTTGATCCCCAATTCACCTTGGCGGCGCAAGGTCGCGTCTACCTGCGCGCTTTGAAGGTCTTCGGGGCTGGCGCCGTAGAGGCTGCCGCCGGGGCCTTGTTGTTGTTCGATGTCCTTGCGCACCCCCGACGACACATAAGCCACGGGGTCATCGGCCAAGGCCGTGTTGGCTTTTTCCAATGTGCGCCCGATGGCCGTCCAGTCTTCATGGTCTTCGGCAAATGTGTCTGAATGCGGATCGGGTTTAAGGGCATTGTGTGCGACCCAGGCCTCCGCCGGGGGCATGCCCGCCAGTTCCTCAAAACGATCCCGGCGCGCACGGGCACGATCAACGTTATGTACGTATTTATCCGCCGCTTCATCGCCAACAAGAGTGCGAATGTTCTCTTCACCCTTCGGATCGGCGGTTTCACCGGCATCGATCCGGGCGAGATTGTTGCGCGCAATACGATCCGCTTCACCAGCGTTGCCGCGAAGTCGCTCATTGTCCACCCTGCGCAAGCGGGCAAGGTCTTGGCGCATTTCACTCGCGAATTTGTCCCGGTGCTCTGGATTCATGCCATCCGGCACGGGGCCTGTGGCGAAGTCCTCAACCCACTGCTCCGCCGCATCAAGGCCTTTATCTTCAACAAGGCGTTCATTAAAACCAAGGCGCTCTTGGCGCATCACGTCAAATTGAAATCGCTGCACCAGACGGGCTTTGTCTTGAGGTGACAGGTCTGTGCGTGCATCCAGCGCAATCATGTATTTGCTGGACGCTTCCGCCGCTTGGGTCACGGGCGTGCCGTCACCAAGGGCAATAGGCTTGCCATCGCTTGAAATCGCCATTTCGCCCCGGCGGGAAGCGTTGAGGGCGTCCGTGCGGTGGCGCTCCATATTGTCAAATATGGAAGCGTTCGCATTTGCGACACCCTGCGCATAGCTGCGCTTCAAAATCGGGCCAATATGGCGAAGCTGTTTCCGTTTAAGCTCATCTTTCCAAACCGGCTTTAGATGATCGGGCAGGTCGTGCCCCGATTTACTGAACACCGTTTTGGCACTCTGCCTAAAGGTCTCGGGGTTATCAGCATGTTCCGCCGCAAGTTTGATAAATGCCTCTTCGGCGTTGCGATCATACTCATTGAGCAATGCGGTTTCTGCCGCCTTACGCTCTTGCGCACCCTTGTCCAACAAGGAATTGCCCAGATCACCAATGGCCTGGGCCACCACCGCAGGCACACCACCTTGCGCCCCCAAGTGAGCGTAAGGCCGCACACCCCGCGTGATGTCGATGCGGGTCTTTTTCTGGTGATATTCGGGGACGCGTCGGTACATGGCTCAACCCTCTGACTGTGACTTTTTGGCAGCACTTTTTCTGCGGTTCTCACCCGCTATTTTCCGCCCCAACTCAAGAGCGGCCAATGCACGGACTTTTCCTTCTGGTGTTTTTGGACCAGTTGAAAGCCCACCATGCATGCGGCAACGCCCATTGACGGGCTGACCCTTGGCTTTGCTCCAGACGGCAGGAGCTTGGCAGGGGGGGCCTTTACGGGTTTTGGCACCGCATCGTTTCTCTCTGAGAGATCGGCGTGCGTCTTGTTCTCTGGCAATACGTGATTGACGAAAAGAACAGGGGGCATCATGGGGGCATCGCATGGGGCACGGACGGCCATTTCCGAGGGAGGTGCATTTTCTCATGACCTGCACCCCAAGACGCGCGCACACACGCGACACTTGATGTGATGTTTTGTGAGGTTGAAACTCTGCACCCCATGTCGTGCGTGTAAGCCCGCGCGTAGTTGTCGCAAAACCCTACTTTTCCCTACATGCGTAGTCTGTACCCCATCTTGCGCCCGTGCAGGCGCGCGTACTGGTGCGAAAACTCTGTTTTGTATTTCAGGTTTTTTCAGGTTCGAGGCATGCCTAAATCCGTCTACTTTAGACTTTTGTGAGGAGAAGAAGATCATTACGCAGCCTCCCCATAATCTTCGCGTTTGGGTTTGGGGGGAACCTGTGCGCCGGTGCGTTCGGCCTCATCCTTCGCCGCCAGCCAAGCGCTCAATTCAGTCAGGTAAGGTGATTTCGGTAGTGCTGGATCTTCAGAATTTTTTTCATCCTCCCAGCACTCACCATTCAGCCAAGTTGCCGGGTGCTTGATGAACCGTTCTTCGATGCTGTCTCTGCGCACCTTGTCGGCATACCCCCTCACACCGTTGGTCAGAGTTTTCAGCCCTGTTTTCTTGCGGGCAATGCTGAAGGCTTTACGGGCCTGTCCCTTGGCAACCTTCCTTGGATAGAGCACCCACCATCCATCGAATTCATCATCGATACTTCCGTGCTTTGAACATGATTGAAGGTTTAATGAGGGTTCATTGATGGTTTGGATGGCGGTTTCGTCACCAGTACCCATGACGGTATCGCCACTGGTACAGGTGGCGGTTTCATCACCCGTGACGGTTTCGCCACCCGTGGCGGTATTGCCACCGGTCAGCAGGGTGATTTGGTATTTATTGACCCCACGAAATCCCTTGCCTAAAATTTTGATTTCGCCGTCTTTAATGAGTGTCTCAAGGTGACGAAAAACATTTCGGCGATCGACGTTCGCGTACTTCGCCAAACGCGAGATGGATGGCCAACAAATGCCGCTATCGTCCGCATGGTCTGCCAGCGCCAACATGATGACCCGGCTTGTTCCAGACGACTTGGAGTTTGTCCAAACGGCATTTGTCCATGCGATGCTCATTGCGCACCCCCGCCCCTAGCGACATTGCCGAACGTCATGCGTTGCGCATCGAAATGAACATCCACAGCCTTGCCAGAGGGGCCGTGACGGTTCTTGGCAATGATGACTTCTGCCTTGCCGCGCTCGTCCTCCATTTGGACTTCCCATGCGGCTAAGCGGTCGAAATACTTGTCCTTGCTTTCGTCCAGGCGCTTCACGGGTTTCAGTTGCGCGGTGTAATACTCCGGACGGTACAGCATCACGATGGTGTCGGCGTCCTGTTCCAGGCTGCCGCTTTCGCGTAGATCTGACTTGCGCGGCCTGTGGTCCTCACGCTGGTCAACTTGGCGCGACAGCTGACTAAGGGCGATGACCGGCACATCCAATTCCTTGGCCAGCACCTTGAGGCTTCGGGAAATCTGCCCAACTTCGTTGACCCGTTGCCCGGCATAACGTTTGTCAGCCTGAATAAGTTGAAGGTAATCAATCACCAGCAGGCCCAGGCCATGCTTGCGTTTCACACGCAGGGCATGGCGGCGAATGTCGGCAACGCTGGCCCCTGGGGCATCATCTACGAACAGGGGTAGGCCTTGCGCCGCTGTGGCGGCCTCCATGAGCGCGTTCCAGTCGTCAACCTCGCCGCGGCGTAAAACCTGGGCCGGGATGCCCGTGCTTTCTGAAAGGTTGCGCTTCGCCAATTGTGAGCCCGTCATTTCGAGGGAAACAAAATGAACAACCGCACCTTCTTTGTCAGAGGTCCGTTTGCGCAGGCGCACATTGTGAAGGGCGACGCCAAGGGCGTAAGCCGTCTTGCCCATGGACGTGCCGCCCGCCATGATGATGAAATCACCCGGCGCGAAACCGCCTAAAATGAGATCGACGTCAATCGTTCCCGTGGCGAGGCCGGTCATGCCGCCCCGCTTGCGGGCTTCCTGAATTTCCTCCAGGGCATCGGCCATGTAGTCGGACAAAGTTGCGACGTCGCCTGTGTGCCCCGGCTCCATATCCGTGAGCGCCGTCATGCCCGCTTCGGCATCCCCCATGAGTTCCTTGGCGGTCTTGTCTCCACCATCGTGGATGGACTGGATAAGGCCTTGTGCAAACCACAGCATTTCACGACGTTGCGCCGCGTCCTGGATGATGCGTCCGTATTCGCCCGCGTTGATGATGGTCACAGCACTTGCGGCCAATTCGGCCAAATACACCGGACCGCCAATAGCCTGCAAATCGTCGCTGCGTTCGAACAAGCCCGCCAGTGTGACCGGATCGGCAATCTGCCCCTGATTGATCAGCTTGCCTACGGCCTCGAAAACCTTGCCGTGTTCAGGCACTGCAAAATGTTCAGGGCGCAGGGTGTCTGACACGCGCTCGTAGGCGCGATTATCGATGAGGATCGCCCCCAGCACCGCCTTTTCCGCCTCAATATTCATCGGCGGCGGGCGATGTGACGGCAGGGCGTGAATGTTGTCGGGGATACTCACGCCGCCTCCATCATTTCACCGTGACCAGGATCGAACCAGTTATGATAGGGCCCCAAGCGCTGGGCTTTCATGGTGGATTGAATGGCCAGCGCTTCACGGACATGCGCACGCCCAGACGTCGCAAACAGTGGCGTACCTTCCAGCTTGCGGGCCAGACGCATGTGGTGGCGCATTGCTCGCCAACCAATGTTGTACAAGGCATCATTCAACACGTCAGAAAAGGAACGGGGGGCGTCGGCTTGCATATCGCCACCTCATGTTGCGTGTGCGCCAACAGTGGCCGGAAGACGGTTCGGCCACGCCTGAAGTTCGGATGTGGGGATGAGAGTGCGGTTGCGGCACTTACGGGCCTTGATACGACCTGCACGAACCTCCGCATAAAACAAAGACCGGCTGATGCTAGCGGCGCTGCAGAAGGCGTTAACCGTAAGCATCACTTTTTCGGGCAAAATGTTTTCAGTGACTGTACTCATTTATCGTTCTCCGTGTGCTGTTGTGCCTCAGCGATTAGAGATAGATTTTATGAGCTAGAATCGATGGTCAACCTTTTACCAATGCCCCTGATGGCACGTTCACAATTTAGCCTTGTACCGGGGAGTATCAGGAAGTTGCAGGGGGTTGCAGGGGGTTGATGAAGGTTGATCTACAAAAAATACGATTCACCTATGAGTGTGGCATTTATGCCACATAAATGCGGGATATATCCCACATTATTTGTTCTGATTTCGAATTGATTTCAAGTTGGATTCTGGAACTATACCGATTTCGCTGAATGCAGCGCGCACGGTGTCAGCAACATAAGACGGACCAAGGTGCGCATAATGGCGTTCGGTCATGCGGGTGTCTGAGTGCCCCAACTGTTCGGCGATAACAGCCATGGGAACCCCTTTCATCGCGAGACGGCTTCCATAGGTATGACGCAAAATATGAAACCCTACTGGCGGATCAATTTTCGCCACCTTGCATGCCTCGTGAAGAGGACGAGATTGATGTGCCCGTCCCCAGGCCCCGCCAGAAGCGCGGTGGAACAGAATATCCCCTCCTTTTTTTCCCGCAACAGCCAGATCGAAGAAGCGCCTCCCCTCATCCGTCAGGGCAATGTTGCGAGGATAGCCACTTTTGCTTTCGCCAATATGGAGTGTGCCCGCGTTATCGTCGTAATCATTTGCTTTAAGCGCCGCCAATTCTCCGTACCGAGAACCGGTCAACAGAGCCGCAGTAACGATGGCACGCAGATTTTCGTCGCAGGCGTTGACCAATCGCATGGCCTCCTGATCCGTCAGGTATCTGATTTTCGGTGCGTCTACATTTTTGAACGGCTTGACGCTCATCCAGGCCGTATCCGAAGAAATCTTGCCGTCATGGTAGGCATGGTTCAGAGCTGCTTTGAGGATGGTTAAAATGCGGTTGGCCGTATTTCTACGCTTGCGCTTATCGTCAGCATTGGCAGGGCTGTTTTTCACATTCTGTTTTAGACTGCCCCGTTTGGTTCTTAGCCGCGCAGGAGCCTCGGCAATATCTTGGTGCCAGTTGCGCACCTTAGAACGGGTCAGCTTTTTGACCTCAAATTTCCCCAACGCTGGAATAATGTGCGCATCAATACTGGCTTGCATGCGAGCCGTGTCTTTGCCACTACGGCGTTCGTAATCCGCTTTGTATTCATCGATCGCATTTTGGACAGTATAGGGGCCTTGATGCAGATCCTCGATACCCGCTGCGTTACGCTCACGTTCCTGGAACCATTTGCGGGCCTCGGCCTGGGCCTGAGAGAACGTCAGGACGGAAACGCCGTCAGCATCCTGCACATCGTCAGCAATGCCGATTTTGTGAAACTCGTAATCACCTTCACCGTCATATCGACGCGCCAACCATTTGCCGCCGCGTTTTCCTTTTCGGTAGCCCAGGTGAAGCCCAGGGTCTAGTGAACGGTAGTAAGGCTTGCCGGCCATTTTCAAGTCAAACCGTGCGTTCCTTGTACCCAGATTGGCGTCCTTAACAGTGCGAGCCATTGTCTATCCCAAACAGGCAAAATGCCATTTTGTCCAATATATCCAATTTTTGTCCAATATACAGGGAAAGACAGGGTGATACAAGCGCGCACGGGAACACGTACAACATACTGATAGTTATAAATTCTAGGGCGCGTGCACTTGTGTCAGGATGTGCATTTAACCGCCCTCTCACGGCGGTAACAGGGGTTCAAATCCCCTAGGGGACACCAAGTTGCTTACCTCAGAACACACCGCAGACTTATCGCCCCATAAACTTGGGAAGTGCAAATGAGTGTATCGAAATTATTTTGTCGATAAATGTCCGCGCTGAGTCTAAAACTTCCTGATGGTTATTCAGACTTCCCCCCGTGTTTTCTCACGCCTCACGTTCGTCGTTGCAATTATGACCGGCTTGGCCATACCACTGCGGGCCGTGGGCGTGGCAGGCGAACAAACGGCGCTTGGGCTTGCGCTTCTAGCGGCCTTGATCTTACTGGCTGGCAACGCCGCGATACGCCAGCGCCTGCGTGAAGCCATTTCGTCGCCTACGGGAATGGCAACGATCGCTCTTTTCGCAGCCTGGGCCATCACCATGTTCTTTTCCCACAACCCTGCGGGCTCGTTGAAAATCGGTGGGCGAACCGCCCTGTTCCTTCTCGCGTCCGTGGTCCTGTGGGCAGCCCTTGTTGAGCACGAAGAAACGCACCGCCTGTTGTGGAAAACGCTTATTGTGGCCGCCATCGCGTTCGTGGGACTGACGGCACTGTCGCTGATCGGCGTACCCTATATTCTCAGCCTGATGAAGGCCGATATGCTCGTTTCAGAACGCCCGACCATGTCGTTTAAGGCCTATGCCACATCCACCATGTGCCTCATCCCGGCCGTTATCTTTGCTGGGCGGCGTCTTAACGGGGCCTGGCGCTGGTGGGGCTATGCTTTCGTACCTCTGGCCTTGGCTGTCATGGTTCTCACCTACAACCGTTCCGCCCTAGCCGGTTTTCTGGCCATCGCGATTGCTGGGGTCGTGCTTTTGGCCCTGACCCGGCGCAGCCACGCAAGGCTTATGATCGGTTCGACCCTGGCGCTCATCGTCGCCGTGGTCTCGTGGGTCACAATACGGGAAGCAGCCTTTTCAGACTATATGCTGCATCTCCCCGGCGCACCGCACGGCGCCGCAACCTACCTGCCCGATTGGCTTTTGGACGCCCACCGCCAAAACATCTGGAAATTTGCCTTTGAGCGGTTTCTCGACCATCCCTGGGTTGGCAACGGCATCGATCAACTGAACCGCCTGCCCGGTGCAAAAATGCACGTCCCGGGTCTGGATAATTCCGCGGCGATGATCCCATCTCACCCACACAATTGGGCGTTGGAAATTTTGGCTGAAACGGGGCTGGTCGGATTTTTACCCGTGGTCATGGTTCTGGTCTTCGTCGCCGTAAAACTGGCGAAGCGTTATCTGCAAAACGACGATGAGGCTGACTTGGCCCTCTTCACGTTGATGGCCGGTTTTTGGGGCAGTGCGCTGTTCAATTTTTCCATCTGGGCGACGTGGTGGCAACTGACGTTCTTCGTTTTGTTCGCCCTCATAGCCGCGAGCCGCACCAAAGCGTAAGCACCCCGTCGCTCTGCGCCTCATGCCTTAGGATATACGCCGAGAGAGCATGAACACACTTTGCACCGAGCCTACATAGTCTTGTTTTTCCACCCGAAAGCCTGCTTGGTCCAAGGCGCTCGTTAGTTTGTCTAAGGCATGCCCCTTGTATCCGAGTTCCCATTTGTGGCCGTGCGGTTCCGGGTCCGGCTTAAAAGCCTGAAATGCTTTGGTGGGCAACTTCATGATCCACTTGAACATGGACGAGAACGGATTGACGATCAGTCTTGCGTCAATGCTCAGGCACCGGTAGGGCACACTGATCAAAAGCCATTCGACCTTTGCCGCTTGCAGCTTGCCCAAAATGTCATCCACATCGGAAAAATGCAAATGCTCCAAGGTTTCACAGCATACGACCACCTCTTGCCCCTCTAAGTCGCCCGAGGTGATGTCGAGAATGTTTTTAGAGATGTGATTTTCCGGGGTGATTTCTCCAAGGATCCCAACCGGCGCGGCATCGATGGTCTGCACCTGAAACCCGGCGGCCTGAAACAACGCCGTCGCGAAGCCCAGATACGACCCGATTTCGGTGAGGCGAATACCCGGGACGTCTTTCAACATTTCCAATTGCTTCAATTGATGCTGAATGCGTTTGTGGCTGTAATACCGGAAAAACTCCCCCTTTCGGGCGACGGGATTATCCGTATATTGCTGAAGTATTTCATCAACGGTCATATCGGTCATATCGGTTCAACGTATCCAAAAATTACAAATTTAAAGCTGCCAGCGCCGCCGCCATGCGGCCAACATCAAGACCGGCCACAAATCGCCTTCTCGTCCGCGACCAGATAAGTGCTGCGCCCAAGCATCTCGGATCGGCACCGCATCCAGGGCATCGGGCAAATCAGACAACAAGTCCTCCGCCCAATCGCGCAGCGCCCCCCGCAACCAAATGCGCACAGGCGGTTCAAAACCGGCTTTGGGGCGCTCGACAAGTTCACGCGGCACATAGCGGTGCAGAACATGGCGCAAGACGCGCTTACCGCCATCTTCAGCGTTGATGTTGAAGGTTTCAGGCAAGCTCCAGGCGAACCGGGCAACACGACGCGACAGTAACGGTGCACGCGTTTCCAGGCTGGCCGACATGCTGGCGCGATCAATCTTTACCTGCAGATCATCGGGCAAGGCGTGTGTCGCATCGCGCAAGGCAAGCCGCTGGGCAAAGCCAAGCCCCTCGCCCCCAAACGGGGTTTCAAAGGCGCTAAGAGCCTTGAGCGCCGGGTCGCGCACAGGCAATCCGCTGCGCCAGGCACAGGTCCGCCATTCGAAAAGACGCTCGACATCGGTGGTCGTCGCATTTTCCACCTTACGCCGCCAGCGATAGGGAAGCCGTGCCCCATGAGATGCGGCACCTCGCACCCACGATGATCTTGCCGCATTGCGGGCCGCAACCGCCGGAACATCGTGGTAGCGGGTATAGCCAAGGAACATCTCATCGCCGCCATCGCCGCTCAACGCCACCTTGACGTGGCGGGCCGCGCTCCGCGCCAGCAAGGTCGTTGGGATTTGCGAGGCGTCGGCAAAAGGTTCGTCATAAACATCAGCGAGTTCCGGCACCAAGGCCAACGCGTCATCTTGGGACAAAATGGTTTGCGTATGCTTGGTTCCCAGATGCTCGGCAACCGCGCGGGCATAGGGAGACTCGTCGAATTGATCTTCCGAAAATCCGATCGTGTAGCTTTGCACATTGTCCCCCGCACGGCACATCAGCGCGGCGATCACGGATGAATCGATCCCACCGGATAGGAACACGCCGACGGGCACATCAGCCTCGCGACGTTCTGCTACTGACTGACGGAGAATGCCGTCCAACATTTCAACCGCGTCCTCAAACCCACCACGGAACGGCGCATCATGCGCTTTGACGGCTTCAGCAAAGCTATCCCAATACGGATGGGGGTCGCTCAGGCTGACATCTCCCGCCGCTATGCTTGTGCGACAACCCGCGGGAAGCTTGTGAATACCTTGAAGAATGGAATGAGGTGCCGGAACGTAGCGATGGCGCAAAAACAGCGTCATCGCATGAGGATCCATTTCCGGCGTGAACCCGGGGCAAGCCATCAGGGCCTTGAGTTCAGAGCCAAAGACCAACCGCCCTCCCTGCACGCCATAATACAGCGGTTTTTCGCCAAACGGGTCACGGGCCAGATGAAGCCGCCGTTCTTGTTTGTCCCACAGTGCAAAGGCAAACATGCCGTCAATCCGCGCGAGCGTTTCGTCAACGCCCCAACGGCTGAGCGCCCCCAGTAAAACTTCTGTATCTGAGTGACCTCGCCACGGACCAACGCCGTGGGTTTCCAGTTCGGCGCGCAAAGTCCTGTGGTTATAGATTTCGCCATTGTACGCGATCACGTAGCGCCCACACGCCGACGCCATAGGCTGTGCGCCAGCCGCCGACAAATCAAGAATTGCCAGACGGCGAAAACCAAGCGCGACGCCCGCGTCGGCATCGTCCCAGACCTTAAAGTCATCGGGACCACGATGGGCCAGCACCTCAGCCATGGCACGGGCAGCCGCACCCGGCGGCGTGCTTTGAGTGCTCCCATTTAAATGTAAAACCCCCGCAAAACCGCACATGCTCAGGCCCCCCGCAGTCGGGCAAGGCGTTTTTGAAAACTGCGGCGCATCCGCTTCCAAAAGGAGCGGTCATGCGACTTGACGATGAAGTGCTCGCGGTATTGTTCAAGGCTCATGGCCTCGACGGGAACGTCATGGCGCCAGCGCACATAGGGCAGACTGATTTGGTCGCGATACGTGTGCTCCATAATTTCCCGCCACCAGTCTTCATTCAGGGCCACAAGCCCCGGATCTAAGTGGCGACGAAACATCAAACCGTTGGCCGTCAACGGCACACTATGGGGAAGACCTGCCTTTTCATAGGTGCCGATCTGGCGTTCCAATGCCGCTGGATCGGCCTTGCCGGTGCGGATGCATTCCGCAGCCTCGGCATAAACATCTTGGCGGTAGGGGTGGTCGGCAGCGAGGAAGGTCGGCCATCCGCGCGTCTCGGCTAAGTGCGTCGGATCGCGGCGAAACACGATGCTGGCATCGGCATACAAGGAATAGTCATATTCGGGAAGAAATTTATGCGGCAAAATCTTCGGCAACCGCGACGTACGGGCCAAATCCAGACCGCCACCCTCTAACGAGCGAACATCCCAAAACCGGCCGATGCGCTGCCACAGTTTAACGGGCCTGTCGGTGAACAGGACAAAGTCCCAGCCCTCAATTCGGGGGGGTCTACGGATGGGGTCATAGCCGCCGACGACAACAGTATAAAAGACCTTGCGGTGGGGCTTGAATGTGGACTGCATATGTGAATTTCATCGAAATCGTTTCGCTTTTCAACCGCAAATGTGGATCGACGCCTTCCTCCCTCATTTCGGAGCCAAATGACGAATCCCCACTTAGCCCACATGCATGGAAATTGCTTTCAACGCTGCGGGGCTTTCGTTAGGATTGCCGCCACGCAAAAATATGCAGTTTCTTTAAACACGTTAGACCTGGGCCTCGTTTCACATGCGCATTTCCTTAGTTTCCAAGCTCCGTAAAATATGGATCATTAAACTTGCTCCCCTTCGCAAGTTGTTCTTGTCTAAGGATAAAAAGCGGGTTTTCCTGGATTGCGGCTCCAACCTGGGTCAGGCGTTCGACCATTTCAGCCAGTACTACCCCACAGATTTCTATGACTACGTTTTATTCGAGCCGAACCCCCACTGCCTCAAGGTCCTGCGGGAAAATTATGGCGACATCCCGAATCTTGAGATCGTCGATGGTGCGGTTTGGACCGAAGACGGCACCATGGAGCTGTTTGGTCTGGTCGAAGACCATCGCGGTGAAATCTCAGACGGCGCATCATTGCTGTCGTCGCACAACACCAAATTCTATGAACCTGATGCCGAAAAAGCCCTGACGGTGCCAACCATCGATTTTACCGAATACCTCAAAACCAAGCTCGACTATGATGAGATCATCGTAAAGATGAACATCGAAGCCAGCGAATACGACGTTTTGGAAAAGATGATCGAAAAAGATCAGATCAAACACGTCGATCACTTCTACATCGGCTTCCACGCCCAATTCATGACCGGCGACGAGAAAAAGGCCTTTGAGGTACGCGAAAAAGCAATCAAGGTCCACCTGAACAAACGCAACAAACTTTACGTCTGGCATTGAGCACTCGATGCCGACACAGCTCCAACTTCGCCATGAATTTTCATCTTACCGTTGCTGGGTCTTTGACTGTGATGGCGTTTTGCTCAATTCCAACGCAGCGAAAACACACGCATTTCATGATGTAGCCTTGCCGTTCGGTGAGGACGTTGCCGATGCACTGGTTTCATTTCACATAGAGCATGGTGGCATCTCACGTTTTGTAAAATTCCAGCACCTTTTTTCCGACATCTTGAAGCGCGAACCCGAGGATGGGGAAATGGAGCATATGCTCGATCAGTTTTCCCAGGCCGCTAAAGCACAACTCCTAAGCTGTACCAAAGCGCCACACATTGACGATGTCTTACAAGCTGTGGCGAAAACCGGTCCTGTTTACGTGGTGTCCGGCGGCATGCAAGATGAGCTGCGTGATGTGTTTGCCCAGCGCGGGCTGGACCATCACTTTAGCGCTATATTCGGCAGCCCCGACACCAAAGACACCATTTTAGAACGTGAGCGCAAGAACGGTACCATGCCGGACCCAGCGCTGTTCATTGGCGATGCACAGTATGACTTCGAGGTGGCGGAGCGCTTCGGACTCGATTTCCTGTTTGTTTCCGACTGGTCAGAGTTTTCAGACTGGCAGAATTATTTCCAAAACAAATCCATTATGACAGCAAGCGCCATCAGTGACCTTTTGACCTCATAACGGCTTCGCATCTTGGCCAATAAAAAAACCACCTAGAAAGCGACTAGGCAGTTTTAATACAAAGCTAACAAAATAATTTTCTTTTCGAGAGTTCCGACGTTATCTCTCCCAATTCGCATACACCATGTCCCGCGCATTCATGGTGACAGGCTCCAACGGCCAGTCAATCCCAAATGCAGGATCGTCCCACCGCGCCCCACGAGCCAATTCAGCCACGTACGTTTCGCCCATCAAGTAGCTCACGTCTGTGTCATCTTCGAGAGTAATAAAGCCGTGCGCACAACCGGGTGGAATATAAAGGCCCTTGCGATTATCTGCCGTCAATTCAATTCCGAACCACTGGCAATACGTGACAGAATCCGCACGCAAATCCACCGCCACGTCAAAAATTGCCCCACGCGTGCAGGTCACCAGTTTCTTATCCGGTCGCGGCATATCCTGGAAATGCAGGCCACGCAACGTACCCTTCACATTGTTGCCAGACACATTGGTCTGCAACAGATGAATGTCCACGCCCGCATCCAAAAACTCTTGCTGGCAATAGGTCCGGGCAAAAAAACCGCGCTCATCCTCGATCATTTGTACGGATGTGACCAACACACCAGCCAAAGGCGTCGTTTCAATCAGCATCACCAAACCTCAATTTCAGGTATCGCAACCACAAACTTCCCACCCCAACCGCGAATGTGGGACATCTGTTCGGCAATTTCACCGCGCAAATTCCACGGCAAGATCAGCACGTAATCCGGCTTGGCCGCATCGATGTGTTCCGGCCCCAAAATGGGGATGCGGCTGCCCGGCAGAAAACGGCCTTGCTTCCAGGTATTGGCATCGACCACAAAATCAATGTCACCAGCATCCACATCACAATAATTCAGCAGTGTGTTGCCCTTGGCCGCGGCACCATAACCGATCACGGTCTTGCCTTCATCCCTCGCTTGGGTCAAAAAGGCCAGCAAGCCTTCACGCACACCTTTTACACGGTCTTCAAAGCCCACGTAAGCCGAACCGTTTTTGAGGCCCGCCCCATCTTCCTTTGCCCGAACTTGTGCCAAAGCTGGGCCGTCGGCATGCGCGCTCGAACCGGCGCGACAGGCATACACGCGCAACGAACCGCCATGGGTCGAAATTTCGTCAACGTCGAACACCCGCAGACCATGAGCTTTGAACACACCTTCGACCGCCAACAGCGACAGATAAAAATAATGTTCGTGGTAGACGGTGTCGAACTGAACGAATTCGAGCAGGTTCAACAGGTGCGGGAATTCCACCGTCAGAACGCCATCGTCTTTGAGCAGTGTGGCAAACCCTGCGACGAACCCATTGATGTCGGGAACATGAGCCAGCACATTATTAGCGGCAATCAAGTCCGCGCCGTGGCCTTCGGCTTTAAGGCGCGCAGCTGTTTCTGCGTTGAAAAACGCCTCGATCGTTTCCACACCCTTGGCGCGGGCGGCGTCCGCGACACTCGAACTTGGCTCGACACCAAGCACGGGGACGCCAACATTTACGAAATGTTGAAGCAGATAACCGTCGTTACTGGCGGCTTCCACGACCTTGCTCGATGTATCCAGACCAAAGCGTGCAATCATCTTATCGGCATACGTCTTGGCATGTGCGACCCAGCTTGCCGAATACGAAGAAAAATAAGCATAGTCACCGTGAAAAATTTCGCCAGGGTCTACGGTGGTGTCAAGCTGCGCCAAATGGCACACGCCACACACCATGGCTTTCAACGGATAAAGTTTTTCATCCTGGTCGGCGGCTTTGAGATAACTGTTTGATGGTGGCTGCACTCCCAAATCAACCAAAACGGTCTCAAGCGGCGCATGACAAAAACGGCAAGTGGTCATAAAGTTTTTTCCGGTCTAGCCCTGTTCGTGGTCTTCGAAGCGGGAGTACCAAGCAAATAAGCAAGTGAGCCCCTAAAACGCGCCCAATCCCGCGTCGCTTTGCGGCGATTAAGCGTTAAGGCATAAAGAACCGCCTTCGGCCCAAAACGCAAGACTTGTTTGCTCCCCAATTTGATCGCGGAGGCGCCAGAAACATACTTGGCTTCAAAATATAGGCGCGACCAAGCCATGTGATAGAACTTCTCATAGAACTTGTCCCACCCTGTACCGACCGAACCGCCAACCGCATGAGTGGCCTCGGCAGCCGGTTCGATCTGAATGGTGTATCCTGCTTTTTGAATACGCATGCACAGATCGTCGTCTTCGAAATAGAGGAAGATCGCCGGATCGAAAAATCCCGCCTTTTTCGCCGCTTCCATGCGCAACAAGATCACTGCGCCGGAAACGTACCATGTGCAAAAGCGCCCTTCAGGGCGAGGGTCCGCATCACGGTTACTGGGCATTCGAGACCGGCGATCAAATGGACCGTTCCAAGCTTTGTCATACCCACCACCCGGTAAGGGCAACAGCGGCGAGATCATGCCGGTGGATGCATCATCATCCATCACGGCGACCAGCTTTTCGATGGTGCCCGCCTCAAACACGGCATCGGGGTTCATCATCAAGGCAAATTCGGTCTGCACCAACGCCAATCCCTGACTGGCTGCATTGCCGTAACCAAGGCCCACTTCGTTATGGGTGATGTGTGCCTGAGGCGCCTTTTCACGAACGATGTCGAGGGTGTTGTCGTGGCTGGCGTTATCGATCAAAACAATTTTCTTGTCCGTGCCGAACGTGTCCAGACACGCGTCGATCACGGCGGAAGAATTATGCACCACGATCACGACGGTAATGCGTTCCCAGATATTTGCACTCATATCCGTTTCCATCGCTTCGCTAAATGCGCCATCACGACAACGAGTACGGTGCCGACAATCAAGCCAAAACCCGTCTTCATCGATGTGTAAGGGTCTGCATACATGATACGAAACGGTAGAAACATCATCCATGCTGCAAGCAGAATGCGGCTCAGCCACCCCTTACCTTGAGCTAGCCATGCATCAATTACGGCAAAAGCCGCACCGATAACCATGAACACTAAGCCCACGCCAGAGATCCCTAGGCTGTAATAACCAAATGACACTAGATCGTACGGCAGCTGCAACGGCACAATACGATTATGAATGTGCGAAATCATTTCCGGCCATACATCCACGCCACCGATGCTAGGCAGCATATAAAGCATGGCCAAGGGTAAATCGACAAAATAGCGATACCCCACAGCATCCTCTGCCAGACTTAGGGTATGTGCCGCAACGGGAAATGGAAATGCGAATTCATTGAATAGGAACAACACCGAACGCCCACTGTTAAAGGCTAACGCATTCATCATAACGCTTGCTGTCTGCCCAGGCTGAGGGAAAAACTCATGGCGCGCCAACACCATGAACAGCCCAAAAGCAAGCAATACGCCGCTGCCAATCATGACGGCTTTCGTTGACCGCACCCCCAATAGCACAGCTAACGGTACGAAAGAGAGAAACACCGTCAACTCCATACGCCCTGAAGCATGGTACACTCGTGCCAAAACCGTTAACCAAACAATGGTCACAACTGAAAATATTAACCACCTCTTTATACCGTTATATCTAAGCGCTGACGCGCTGAGCAGCATAATTGCTGGTATCCCCATCATAACAATAATCTGTAGATAGCCGCGGGTAATATCTAACATTCCACCCCGCACCAACATTCCCACCTTCAACATTTTAAGGAGGCCAAAGTCGCCTTCAGGCAGAGCTGTAGTTCTGTACATGGTGCCGCCATAGAGGAGGTCTTTAAATTGAGTGCTGTACACCAGCAATGCTGCTACCGCCACCACAGACAAAGCAAGACCAACAAGGATCAGCCATGCCGTAGGGATAGTCTCGCCGTTTAGTGGCTGCGGGCGCTTAAATCGTGCCACCACCATATATGTGCCGACCATCAGAGCATACGCGAACACAGTAACCAAGGATGCCCACAAATACGCAGCCCCATCTAAATTCAGCAACTTCACGATCGTCAACATAAACAGCGGCATACCGAAAGGCCCGTTTTCTAACCCACTTCCCGGTAAAATCGTTAACAAAATAGGTGAGACGCAAAAATTTAATGCGAACACTCCATTAGCAATCGTCAGCATGCCAAAGGGCTGCCCTGTCCAGCGTCGCCAACCTTCAAAACTAACAATAGAAAATAGCAAGATAGTTGCGATATAAAGGCTTTGCTCCATTACCCCCACAGGCTCCTATTCGTGCTCTGCGCCAACCGCGCCCAAGGTAATATATTGGTACGCCTCCACACAACGAACGTGGAAATCAAAGCACGAGCAATCACAGTGACAGCCGTCGCATAAGCCGCGCCCAAGACCCCATGGGTGGGTATCCAGATCAAGTTCAAAGTTATGTTCAGAACCACCACAAAAGTATAAATGAACATCGTGATGCGTTCGAATGGACCAAAAATCAAGAACACCTCGACGCCACCCGTCACGGCGAATACCATCATGCTCAGCGCAAGCACAACAAGAATTGGAGCCGCTTCGATAAAATCAGCCCCAAATATACCCAGAAAAACTTCACGCTGCCAAACTAGGCCTCCGGCCAGCAAAATTCCTGCAAGCGCGGATATGATCGTTGTTTTGTTCATTTGGTGTTGCAATTCGTTCACATTATTTTCAGCGTATAGCTTCGCCATCAAAGGGGCGGAACGAGATCGCATTGCCAACATGGGAAACAGCGCCAATTGCGCCAGTTTCGCTGCCGGGGCATATAGCCCCGCAGCAGCCCCCCCCATCACCGTCCCTAGCATCAAGACGTCGCTTTGATTCATAACCACAGTCAATGCCCCGATGACCAAGTACGGCAAACTGACGGCCAACCACGCGCGAGTTTCGTATACGCGATCCCGCAAACCTACTCCCGCAACCATCAGATACCGATAGGACACCGCAGTAGCCGCAATTAATGTTACTGTTGTTGCGATGAGGTTTGCCCCCATAGCCCAGTGGGCCTCAACTTGGAACAGTTTGATGAACAAACCGACCACGCAGATCAACACCAGTGGGCGAAAAATTTCCAGGAACGTTTGGGCCTGAACCACTCGCTCAAACCCCTGCAAGAGTGCCATCCGTTGGTATAGTAAACTTAACGCCACCACCAGCGGCAACATCACAGCCAGTGTCAGCGTCAGTTCTCGTTCCATCAACTCTAATGTGAACGACAAAAAAATCGCGCCAATCGCTGTCAGGCCAACACCTAGGACCGTCACTACCCTGGTGGAAAAGATAGAAAGCCCCACGATAGCGGCATGATTACCCTGAGCTCGCAACTCCGCCGTAATGCGCACGGTCGAAGTATTCATTCCCAACTGCACTAAGATTGTAAACACATTCAACCACGCCAGCGCATAGACGTAATACCCATACTGCCCGAGCCCCAACCACCTGGCGAACAGCATGTGCGTCAGGTATGCTAACGCCATGCCAATGGCATTAACCACCATGACATGCATGCCCCCTTGAACAAGCTTATCAGCAAAAAAAGATCTAATCGTTTTTACCAAGACAAACCCGATACAAGAAGAAAAGCATTTATCAGTATGAGTGATCAAAAATTGGATTTATGGCTGATCTTCAGCTGGTACACGACACGTAGCAAAAACGGAATTACTTCCAGGAACCATGCTAATATCAGTTATCTCACCAAAGCGCGCCAACACGTTGGGTAGGTCTTTTTCCGTAAAGTACCTAAAATGTAAATTATCCAAATTCTCTCCACGCTTCAATTTTACACGTCGCCTCTCAAGCGCATAAAAAATACGCGGGAAATTCCAAAAGGCAAAACGGAGGAGCCGCCACATCACAACCAAAGGCCGCGCACCATCGAAGGTGCGCCGCAATGCATTGGTCCCCTCCTCGCTAGCGACAAGAGAAGTGTCATGCAGCCCGATCCAAAAAATCACAACCGCCCCTGGAGCTGCTATTTTTTTTACGGCACGCGCAACCTCATCAATATTCTCAAAATGATCAAGGGAAGTGCCAAATACGAAAACATCAAACTTATTATGAAATGCTACTATTTCGCTCAGGTCTTCAAGGCGCGCACAAATAAATGGGTAATCTCGATCCGAATTGATATCAAAAGCATCCATGCCAAAATAGTTAACGCCATCGATCAATTTACGCATATACATCGGCCGCCGCCGCCCGATGCCACACCCAACGTCAAGCACATTTGGCTGTAGCTTTTCATTCGGTCCGTGCAATGTTGCACCGATATAGGCCCCAAACAATTTGTAAATCGAATGTGTTGTTGCAGTGATCTGTTCAAGAATATGGGAATCTTGATATTCAGCTAAAGCTTTATCTTGCTTATGCTGCCATTCTTGGCTTGTGTCCTGTCCACCTTCCACCTTCATAGTACAACTTTTTGGCCCGCGCCCCGCCAACATAAACCCTTCGCTGTCCCATTCTAAGTTAGTATTTGCTTTAGACACGGAAAGTCTAATCGGCTCAGCATGAGTATGGAGAGGATTGTTATTCATTAAAAAGTTCACCCAAATATAAAGTCATGCGTATGCGTCTCGCACAAAACTTATGATTACGTCTTGTTGTTGCTCTCTCAAGTAGGCATGCATGGGCAAACTCAACACTTGTCCGGCAAGCGCATCTGCCGACGACACTCCGCCCGGCACGACCGGACAGTCTGAATAGCCACTTTGGCGGTGCAAGGGCAAAGGGTAATAGACAGCACTGGGCACACCAGCCATTTTTAATTTGGTCTGCACCGCGTCCCGTGCAGGCAATTTCAACGTATATTGCGCCCAACTCGACGTCGTGCCGTTCAACAGCGTGGGCGTTTCACAGCATGCCTTGAGCGCATCCGTGTAGCGTGCGGCGACCCGGTCGCGCGCTGCCAGTTCACCTGGGTAGATCTTCAATTTCTCGATCAATATCGCTGCCTGCAAGGTATCGAGGCGGCTGTTGAGCCCAACGCGTACGTTATCGTATTTTTCCGTACCCTTACCGTGCTGGGTCAGCGACTTGATCAGCGCCGCCTTGTCAGCATCATTGGTGAGCACTGCTCCGCCGTCACCGTAGCAACCGAGCGGCTTGGCAGGGAAAAAACTGGTGGTGGTGTAGTCCGCCAACGTTCCCACATGCTTGCCGTTCAGCGTCCCGCCCAGCCCCTGAGCCGCATCGGCGACCAGCACCATGCGTTCTTCCCGGACGATGGGGGCGATGGCGTCGTAGTCGGCGGGCTGACCAAACAGGTCCACCGGAACCACCATGCGGGGTTTAAGCCCCTGTGACTTGGCATCAGCGATAGCGATCTTGAGACTGGCGACATCCATATTAAAGGTGTGAGGGTCAACATCGACAAAATACGGCGTCATGCCCAAAATAGAAAATGCCTCCGCCGTCGCGACGAAGGTGAATGCCGGCACGAACACCACGTCCCCCTGCCCCAGCCCCTCGGCCATAGCCACCAACGTGAGGGCATCGGTTCCGTTCGCGCAACTCACCACATGGGACGCGCGGGTGAATGCGGCCAAGGCAGCCTCGAATTCCCGGACTTCTTTGCCTTGAATAAAATCACCGCGCTCCAACACGCGTGCCATAGCCGTCTCCAGGGCCGAGCCCATGGCGTGCCGTTGAGCCTGCAGATCGATAAAAGGAATGGCCATGGCTATTGCACAAACTCCAACAGGCCGTCGGCATTCTCGCGGTAGCGTGTACCGTCTTGCGGACACACCAGATCGTCGCCCAACTTGACGCCGGCACGGCTCATCCAGCCGATGCGCTTAGCGGGTACGCCAGCCATCAGGGCATAAGCAGGGACATCACCCGCCACCACCGCACCTGCGGCGATAAAGCAATATTCACCCAAGGTATGGCCGCACACGATAGTGGCGTTGGCGCCGATGGTGGCGCCGCGCTTGACCAGTGTGAGGCGGAACTCATCCTTACGCTCGATCTCGGAACGCGGGTTGTTGACGTTGGTGAACACACACGACGGCCCGCAGAACACACCATCTTCCAGTGTCACACCCTTATAGATGCTGACATTGTTTTGGATTTTCACACGGTCGCCGATGGTCACGGACGGTCCGGCCACAACGTTTTGCCCCAGCACGCAATCGCGTCCGATGGTGGTGTGGGGCAGCACATGAGCGAAGTGCCAAATCTTGGTGCCTGATCCAATGACACACGGTTCATCCACGTAAGCGCTTTCGTGAATGCTGACCCCATCGATATGTGGTGCACGCGCCATGGTCCGGCCTCAGACTTTACCCTGGGTGAAAGGATGTTGCTCGCCGCGCCCCGGTTCCAGATCGCTGGAGCGGATGGATGACACCAGTTCAATGCTTGGGCGCACCACGTCGACACCAAAGCCGCCACCGTTCAGCACGTCTTGGTAACTCAACGTATGCAAATCGGTGAAACCACCGGAAAACTCAACCTCTTCACCATCCACGGTGATGGAGCGGTAGGTGGTCTGCCCCTCTGGTGTGTGCGCAGGCAGATCATGGCGATCCACGGACAGGAACCAACGCACCCGTGCACGTTTAAATTCCAGATAACCCGCGGCATGACTTGGGGTGCGCAAGTGAACATGGCTGGATTGTAAATCGCCGAACACGAACGACAACATGTCATAAAAGTGCACGCCGATGTTTGTGGCGATGCCGCCGGACTTGGCTTCATCCCCTTTCCACGAAACGAAATACCAAGCACCACGCGACGTAATGTAGGTGAGGTCTACGTCAAAAATTTTGTCCGCAGGTTCCGCATCGATGCGTTCTTTCAGTGCCAAAATGGCCGGATGCAGACGCAGCTGCAAGATGGTGTGCACGCGCCGCCCCGTCTGCTTTTCGATATCTTGCAAACCATCCAGGTTCCAGGGGTTCAACACCAATGGCTTTTCGCAAATGGCGTCGGCACCCGAGCGCAGCGCGAAACGTACATGCGCGTCGTGCAAATAGTTGGGCGAACAGACACTCACAAAATCGACGCCTTCGCCCGCCCGCGCCAGTTTGTCGATATGGCGATCGAACCGTTCGAACTCGGTGAAGAAACGGGCATCGGGGAAATGGCTGTCCATGACTCCGACATTGTCGGCCGGATCAAATGCGGCGACCAAATCGCCGCCGACCTCTTTAATGGCCTTCATATGCCGGGGCGCGACATAGCCTGCGGCACCGATCAAAGCAAATTTCTTCATGAAAGTCCTGTCCCTCGTTATTCCGGTCGATTTGACCGCATCGATCTTAACAAACGCTTACGTCCAACGGCCTAGATTCAGTCTAAAATCTGAGCCAAAAGATCATGGGTATCGCGCGAGCGTGCGGCCCATGAGTGATCTCGCACGGCCACTGCGCGGGCATTTTTGCCCATCTTCTGCGCCGCAACACCATCGGCCGCCAATTCAGCCACGGTGCGCGCCAATTTTGGTGCATCCCCCGCAGGCACAACGTACCCGCAAGCGCCACTCCTGACAATCTCGGCTTGAAAGGGCATCTCGGTGGCGATCACTGGAATTCCCGAGGCTAGGCTTTCAAATAGCTTCAAGGGTGCCAACCCGGTTGCCCCGCGCCCTTCAAGATTTTCCGTGCACACGAACGAACCGATTGCCCGCGCCGTTATGGTGGGCAGCACGTCATATGGCACGCGGCCTAGGTAATGCGCGTGGTCCAGGCGCGCGGCCACGGCCTCGACCGCCGGGCGTTCCATTCCATCGCCAGCAAACACAGCGTGAACGCCGTCGGGCCATGAGGGATCGTCCAGCGCCGCAAGTACTGTGCGAATACCCTGCCACGGCGCCATGGTGCCAAAAAACACCATGAAACGATCCGGCAAGCTATCGGTGATCACATTGCTTTTGTCGATGGCGGCGGGCGAGAACTGATCGGTATTCGCACCATTGGGAATGGTGACGATGGTCTTATCCGCATCCGTCATCGTGCGGCACATAGCGGCCAAGCCATCGGTAACCGCCACGACAGCACCCGACCAACGCAGTTGTGCGGTCATCAATCCGGTAAAAAGCTTACGAAACCGACGCGTCACCGGCCACGCGATAAACAGATCGTCCACCGGGCCGTTGACTTCAATCACGGTGGGAAGGCCAAGCAGCTTCGCATACAGCGCCACCGGAAAGGCCGCAAAGTGCCAACGCATATAATAGACTCTGGGGCGCGGCGCGGTGATGGCGCGCAGCATAGCTCGACCGATGCCCATCAAGCGAGCCCGCGCTCCGGGCAACGCACCCTCACCATAACGCGGGCAGAACAACTCCACCTGCCAACCTTGTGAACGCAAGCCGTTGATGATTTCGTGCACATGAGTATAAGACGCATGGCCCTGCCGCTCAGGCTCGGGGCTGACATAGCTTAATCGCAACATATTGTTCATGCGGTGAAGTCCACATCAAAATTTTCCGCCCAACGCATCAGGTTGACCCAGCGCCATACATCCCCCGCCAGTGGCTTTTGGCCACTGCGCACGGCTTCGATCTCATGCACCATGTTGCGGTTATCAAAAGCCGGGATGGCGCGCATCATATCGCTAGACAGCACGCCGTCCAACCACTGTCCGGACTCGCCAAGCCATGTTTGTTCGGGTGCTGCAAAACCGATTTTATCGCGGCGATCCAAAATGGCGTCGGGGGCAAGGCCGCGCATCGCGGCGCGGAACACCGCCTTGGTTTCTCCTCGATCCGAAATCAAAAAATCTTCGGGCAAGCTGTAGAGGAAATCTACCAGCTTGGTGGTCAGAAACGGCACCCGACTTTCCACCGAATGGGCCATAGAATTGCGGTCCTGATACCGCAGCAATGATGGCAAAATCCTATCTGTGAGGCTCTCCACCAGTTCATGACGCAAGACATCACCCGACACCGGCTTTTGCTGGGCTTGGGCGACGACGCCATGGCGAGCAAACCATGCACCGTCCATCCAATTGGGGATCAGCCCTTCACCCACCAGACGCCTCGCCGGGCCTTGCAATGCAGTCGGCAGCACAAAACGCATGGCGCGCATCATAACGCCGGCTTTGCCGTCCAGTGCGCCCAAGAAGCTGCCCCCCCGGCCCCACTGTCCCGATTTGATCATGGTCGCCAGACGCGCAGCCAGAAACGGTACGTAACCGCCCAGTATTTCATCTGCGCCCTGTCCGTCCAGCGTGACCTTGATGCCACTGTCACGGGCCAACTTGAACACCCGGTTCTGGGCAAAAATCGACGTGCTGCCAAACGGCTCGCCCTGGGTCGAAATCAAGGCGTCCAGTTCCGAAACCAGCTCATCGCCACGCAGCGCCACACGGTGTGCGGTAGCACCAACTGCGGTGGCCGCCATGTCGGCCCAGGCCCCTTCATTAATTCTGGCCCCGGGAGCGATGAAGGTAAAGGTGTGCAGGTCCAGTTTCGGCCCCTCAAGTTCGCGCATCGCACCGACCACGGCGGTGCTGTCGATGCCACCGGACAACGCCGCGCCCACCGGCACGTCGGCGCGCAGATGCAGCCCCACGCTTTCCATAAACAAACGCCGCAGTTCTTGTGCCGCCTCGGCAAATGTGATGTCGAGAGTTGATTTCAACTCGGCCCGCCAATAGCGTTGCGGCTCGACCCGATCAGGGTGTTCCAGATCAATCACGGCGAAGTGCGCGGGCGGCAGATGCCGGATCGCAGCAAACAAGGTGCGTGCGCCCCGATCGGTAAAACCGAAACGTAGGTAATCGTAGAGCGCACCCGGTTCAATGGTGCGGCGAACATCCGCCAGAGTCAGCAAGGTAGTGAGTTCCGAAGCGAAGGCCAATCCGCCTTTCACCACTGCGTAGCTGAGCGGCTTGATGCCAAACGGATCGCGCGCCAGTGTCACCGTGTTGGACTGCGTATCCAAAAGGGCAAACGCGAACATCCCGGTCAAGCGTGGCAAAGTCTTTTCAATACCCCACGCCGCCAAGGCGCGAAGCAGTACCTCGGTATCGGAGTGCGTGGAGAAGCTGACACCCTGGGCTTCCAACTCGGCCCTCAGCTCGATGTAATTGTAAATCTCGCCATTGAAGGTGACGGCGTACCGTCCATCCGCAGTCGCCATGGGCTGCCAACCGCCTTCGCCCTCGTCGATGATGGACAGACGGCGATGGGCAAAGGCCACTGTGGCATCTTGAACCGCGTTCTGCGGATCGCGCACGATCCGGGTCTCGCCGCCCTGCCGCCAGCCCATGAAGCCCACATCGTCAGGTCCCCGGTGCACCATGGCCGATGACATTTTCTCCACATCCAAGGCCGTGACGGCTCGTCCTGATGGGTTGATCAGTCCTGCAATGCCGCACATGGCCTATGCCTCCCCAACCAACTGCAGCATCCGCGTTTCCACGGCACGGGCCTGGGTTTCAAAATCTGCCCTGTCGCGTACAAGCGTTTGGGCATTGGTCGAGATGCGTGCATACAAATCTTCATCGGACAACAACGTCTTGATCCCATCGGCCACGGCAGTGGCGGTAAGCGCCGCAAACCAACCGGTATCGGCATGAGTGAACAGGACCTTGAAACGATCCAAATCCGTCATGAGCACAGGCACGCCACAGGCCATGGCCTCCATCACCGACTGGGGGGTGCCGTCACTGGGCGGCAGACTCAACACCACGTCGGCAGCCGAATAGCTCGCCGCCATTTCGCTTGCGGACACGGCGGGGACGAAGCTCACCCGGTTCTCAACTCCCAGGTCCCGGGCGCGGCTTGCAACCTGATTTCGATAGGCGGCATCTTCGTTGTAGGTGCTGATCACCAAACGAACATTGGGCGTTTTCGCCAAGGCATCGACCATCAACACCTGATTGTAAAGCGGCTTGAGCATCCGCGGGCTGAACAGAATTTTGTCGTTTACGCCAACGCCCCATTGAGCACGCCGTGCTGCAGCACCATCCGCATCCGGCGCAAAGACTCGTGCATCCACGCCCCAGACCACATCCATAATGCGGTCGCGCTTCACGCCCCAGCCAGCCACCACATCGCCCAACAAAGGCGATTTCACCGTCACAAGGTCCGCGCCCAGAACCGCACGACGGGTCAGCCATCGACCGATAGGGCCGAGGCTGCCTTGCTCGTCGAACAGCACATCCCCACCCATCACCGTGATCACCAACGGGCGTCTGCGCAATACCCACACCATCCAGGTGGTAAGTTCAGCGGCGTAATGAGCGTGATAAATGTCGGCCTTCGCACGCCTTACGGCATCGAACACGGACTTCAACCAGCCAAAGCGACCCAACGCACCACGCGCGCAGGTCACAGACACCAAGCCCTGGGCGTCGCCAACTGCCGGCGTCACCAAGGTAACGTCATGGCCGAAGTCCGCGAACACCTTGGCCCGCGCCACCACATGCGCACTGGACGCCGCACCGAGGACACATATACGCATCATCTGATTTCACCCGACCAATGATCGCGCCATGCCTGATACATCAGCACCGTCCACAACTGGACTTCGTTGTTCACCCGTCCCGAACGATGGGCATCCCACGCGGCGCGGATCGGCGCGGCGTTGAGCAACCCATCCTGTTCCAGCTTGGCCGGGTCCAGCAAATCTTCGACCCAATCGCGCAACGGTCCGGCCAACCACTGGCCGACGGGAATGCCAAAGCCCATCTTGGGACGTTCGAACAATTCACGCGGGACATAACGCGCCAGCACTTGACGCAATATCCACTTGCCCTGGCCGTCGCGCACCCGCATGTGACGAGGCAAACGATAAGCAAATTCGGCGATACGATGATCCAAAAGCGGAACGCGCGCTTCCAACGATACCGCCATCGAGGCGCGATCCACCTTGGTGAGGATATCGTCCACCAGATAGGTCAGCCCATCCAGCACCTGCATGCGTTCTTGGAACGGTTGGACGTCGTCGGCCAAGGTCGTATCCCACAAAACGTTGTGCGGTTCACGCGCACCGGGAACCACCATTGACGGATTGTCCCAAACACTGACCAGGCGACGAAGCAGTTCGGCTTGGTCCTTCAAGCTCAGCACGTCGGCGGCCTTATGGGCCTTGATGCCCAAAAGTTGCGGCCGCACATTGCCGGGCAAAAGACGCCCCAACGTATCCCACTGATCGGGGCTGAGGCTGCGGATTGCACCCGCCATGGCGGCTTTGACGAACCCTGGAAGCGCCCCGGTGCGTCGCCACAACCGGTCACCCCAGAAATAACGGTTATAGCCGCAAAACAGTTCGTCGCCGCCGTCGCCCGAAAGCGCTACGGTGACCGAGCGGCGCGCCAGCTGGCTCACCAAGAACGTCGGAATCTGCGAGCTGTCGGCGAACGGCTCATCATAGAACGTGGGCAGTGCAGGAATAACCGCACGCGCATCATCGGGCGTCACGTAAAATTCCGTGTGATCGGTGCCCAAATGTTTGGCGATGGCTTTGGCGTGTTCAGCCTCGTTATAGCCGGGCTCGCCCATGCCGATGGAATAGGTGTGCACCCGTCCGGAATTTGCCGCCTGACTTTCCGCCTGCATGGCGGCAACCACGGTGGAGCTGTCGATGCCGCCGGACAAAAATGCACCGACCGGAACATCGGCGACCATACGGCGGCGCACCGCGTCGCGAACCAAATGGTCAAGCGTGTCGATCGCTTCGCCGTCACCGACATCCAACGGGTCGGCCAAGCCTCGCTTGGCCACATCACGCAGCGACCAATAGGCTTCGAGCTTCGTTTCACCGCCAACCCACGTCAGGATGTGCCCGGGTTGCAACTTGCTAACGCCGCGAAAAATGGAATGCGGTGCGGGCACATAGTTGAAGCGCAGATAAGACGCCAACGCATCACGATCGATTTCACGCGTCCAACCGCCCAGCGCCATCAGGGCTTTCAGTTCGCTGCCAAACAGCAGCTTGCCGTCGACCTCTCCCCAATACAGCGGCTTGATGCCAAAGCGGTCGCGCACGATGCTCAGTGTGCGCGTTTCACGGTCCCACAGGGCGAACGCGAACATCCCGAGCAGCTTTTCGACGGTGGCCTTCACACCCCAACGCGCACAGCCTTCAACAATGACCTCAGTGTCGGAATGGCCGCGCCACGCCGTACTGCCGAGAGTGTCGAGTTCACGTTTCAGTTCCGGCGCGTTATAAATCTCGCCGTTATAGACAATGACGTAACGCCCCGACGCAGACATCATCGGTTGGTGCCCGGCGGCGCTGAGGTCTATAATCGACAGCCGCGCCTGGGCTAGGGCGATCCCGGCCTCACCATCCACCCACGCCCCCTGATCATCCGGGCCACGGTGTTCCATCGCACCAGCCATGGCGCAGGCGTGCTGGTCCAGTGCCTCCGTACCGGTGGATGCGTTTAAATCGATATAACCGGCGATGCCGCACATGTTCGGGTGTCAGTCCTTGGGTCGCGACGCGGTGCCAACCACGCCGTTGGGGCCTAAGCGCACGTCAATGTTTTCCAACCCAGCCTGTTCGTGCCAGCGTTGGAACGTGGTCGGAGTTTGTGGAATATCAAACGCAGGGGACAACATGTCGAAGGTGTCGAGATACGCCCACTCTTTGAGCGTCGCATCCGTGGCGTCCGGCATCTGGTTGGCGTAATCCGCAACCAACAATCGCCAATTGATGGCTTCGCCAATTTTCGGAATGCGCCGGATCAAGCGCGCCAACGGCCACATGAAATTGATATAAGCTTTGCACCCGGCATACAGTTTTTCCGGGTTCATATTACGGGTCAACGGCCGCACCCAATAGCGCGTATTGAGATAATAGCGTTTGAAAGTTTTGAGATAGATGTCCGTAGCCAGCCGCGCGCCCGGCTTGAGCATTTTGGTCAAGGCCTGAAATGAGGTATGCGGATCGGGCGTGTGCTGCAATACACCAAAGCAGAACACTTTATCGAAGAAGCCCTTTTCAAATGGCATCTCGTAAATGTTGGCCTGAACCAGCAGCAGGTTTTCATGCTGTCCGTTGGAGGCGTAATTGGGCTCGACCGCTTGCGAGTAATCAAACGACACCACCATCGCGCCGGTGGCCAACAGGTGTTCGCTAAAGCGGCCCGAACCCGAACCCGCTTCCAGCAGCACCTGACCAGACAAGTCCCGGTCCCACCGGGTGACAGAAAAGATGCGTTCTTCAGACATCTTGTGCTTGGCATCGGCATCGAACTGAGTGCGCGCGTGGACCTGCCACTCAAAGCCGAAATTGGCGGCGTAGTTGTCCGCTTCGACAAAACGCGGAATGAATTTGATGATGGGGTAACGCTCCCCACAGGACGAAACCAGCTGCCCCTCGCACACGCGGTCGCCGTCCATGACCGCGTCGGTGAGAGTCAGCGGCGAGCCGCTTTTGGGACAACGCAGATATTGTAAATGTTCAAGACGCATGGAGCTCTAACTTTGCTGGACGTGGGTGATCAGCGCTTTGAGCGCATCTTCAATCGGACGGGGCTGCCAGCCAAGAACATCACGCGCCTTGGCGTTGGAGCCGAACGACACCATTGGCTCGCCGGGGCGCATGGGCTTGGCGCCGAAATTCAACAAATGGGGATCTGCATCCATGATACGCGCCACATCCAACAGCAATGACTTCAGTTCTTTGGCCTCACCGGCGCAGACGTTGAAGGTGTCGAACGTTTGGCGTGCAAAATCGTCGGCCAGTTTCACATAGGCCAGAGACAGATCCTCAACACCCAGAAAGTCGCGTTTTTGCGAACAAGGCGACAGATCCGCCCCGTTCCCTGCCGCCAGTTGCCGGATCACGAAATCCATCAACTTGCCCGGTGCATCATACGCACCCACCGGAATATAAATCCGCGCCACCCGCGTCGGCACGGCGTATTGATGGGCAAGCCGTGAAGCCTCAACCGTTTGCGCCAACTTGGACACACCGTAAGGAAATTCGGGCCAGCAAACATCTTCTTCCAGATTGGCATTGTCAGAGGACGCGTATTCCATGGATGTGCCCGTAACGATAACGCCACAACCAGTACCGCTTAAGCGCTGATACAGGGGCTCCAGCGCCACCACATTGAACGCCAACGACTTTTCCAGGTCGTAGTCCCGAGACGCGTAGTTGTCCGCATAACCCGCATGATGCAGCCACACGTTTGGCTGGTGGGTGTCGATCAACGCGCCCAGTGCATCCGTATTTGTCAGGTCACACACGGTGAATTGAACATAATCTGCGATGTAATCAAGCCGCTCAGCACGCACGCCGTCATAGGTATCACGCGTACGGCTCGTCACCGCCACAACGTCATAGCCTGCGTCGGCGAAAGTCCGGGCAAGGTGACAGCCGACAAAGCTGCTCACCCCGGTTACGATAACTGTGCGCTTAGTCATAAATCACCAAGTGTACCGAATGTCTGAGGCCTCGAGTGAGGTGCGCTCGACTTCATCCTGAGCATGGGGAATAGAGGCGCAATTGGCAATAATGGCGGGCTCGTCACTGATGCACTGAAAGCCACTCCACACCATCGGCGGGATTGTAATCAATTGGTATTCCGCTGCATCTTCGCCCAAAATGACTTCCTCGACGGCTCCCTGCCCGTCCGCCACCACCAGCTTCACCCGGCCCTTGGGCACCGCGAGGCTCATAGTCATTTGCGTATGCCGCCGCCAGCCTTTGACCACGCCCGGATTGACGATGGAAAAGTAAATTTCACCAAAGCCCGCGAAATGTGGCGCATCCGTGCGCAGCATATGCAAGACCGCACCGCGTTCGTCGCGAATTTGGCTCAAGGGCGTAATGACGACACCGTCGATCACTTAGCGTCTCCGACAAAAGCGTTGAGTTGAGCTTCCGTAACCGCGATGGGGTCTTCGCCGTCATGCACCTGCTTGTACCAGCTCACCGTGTTGGTGGCGGCTTGGGTGAAATCCCAATGAACGCGCCAGCCCAGTTCGGTTTTGGCCTTATCGGAGTTAAGCATCAACAGGTTCGCCTCGTGTGGTTGCCCGGCATTGCCTTCGACACGCAACGAGCCCGCGCCCCATACGCTGATCGCTGTTTTGGCCAACTCTTCGACCGTGCGCACATTTTCCGCATCAGGTCCGAAGTTCCAGGCCCCACGCGTCTGTTCGGGGCGGTCCTGCAGTCCTGCAGCCACAGCCATATAACCCGACAGAGGCTCCAACACATGCTGCCATGGGCGGGTCGAATGCGGATTGCGCAGAACGATCTCGTCGCCGTTGATGCAGGAACGAATACAGTCGGGCACGATGCGATCCATCGACATATCGCCGCCACCGATGACATTGCCTGCACGCACGCTGGCGGCGGCAAAGCCTGGGCGGTTCATGAAGTAGCTATCCTGATAGCCTGCAAAAACAATTTCCGCCGCCGCCTTGGACGCTGAATACGGGTCATGCCCGCCCAACTCGTCGTTTTCGCGGTAGCCCCAGATCCATTCCTTGTTGCGGTAAGCTTTGTCGGATGTCACGAACACCAGCGCCTTCACGCTGTCATTTTCCCGGATCGCATCAAGCAGGTTCACCGCACCCGACACATTGGTGTCGAACGTCAACTTCGGTTCATCGTAGCTGTAACGCACCAGCGGTTGGGCGGCCAAGTGAAAGACGATTTCCGGCTTGGTCGCAGCCAGCATCGTACGCACGGTCGCCGCATCGCGAATGTCACCGTCGTGCTGATCGATCCGGTCACGCAGACGCAATTGATCAAACAGCGGTGCATCGGATGCCGGTGGCAAGGCGAACCCGGAAACGTCCGCGCCCAACTGAAGCAGCCAGGTGCACAACCAACTGCCCTTGAACCCGGTAGATCCGGTGACGAGAACGCGGCGCCCCTTAAAAATTGAATAGTCCATGAATTTTACCACTTCACCCAAGGTGCCGTGCCGTCATCCACCAAGCCATTGAGCAATTCGAAATCCCGGTAGGTATCCATGCACTGCCAAAAGCCATCGTGACTGTACATCATCATCTGTCCGTCGCGGGCCAGGCGCCGCATGGGTTCCGTTTCCAGGGTTTCGTCATCACGCTCGGCGTCCAGATAGTCCAGGACTTCGCGCTGACACACAAAGAACCCACCCGAAATACGCCCACCCGTGGCATTTGGCTTTTCGTTGAATTCAACGATCTGGCCACTCTCATCATGATCCAGTTCACCGAAGCGCCCCGGTGGCCGCACACCCGAAACTGTGAGGTGCTTGCCGTGCGCCTTATGGAACGCCAGCAATTCAGTGATATCGATGTCGCAAACCCCATCGCCATAGGTGAGCATGAAGGTCTCGTCGTCACCTATATATTCTTGGATTTTTTTCACCCGCGAACCGGTCAGAGCGTTCTCGCCGGTTTCGGCCAAAGTCACGCGCCAATCGATCTGCTCATGGGCTTTGTCGAAACTGACGGCACGGTCTTGGGCGAAATCAATGGTGAAATCTGAAACCTGAGTACGGTAATTGAGGAAAAAGTCCTTAATCACTGGCCCCTTGTAACCAAGGCACAACACAAAATCTTTAAACCCATAGTGTGCATATGAACGCATGATGTGCCACACGATGGGATATTGGCCCACCGGGATCATTGGCTTGGGCAAACTATCATCCACACCGCGGATACGCGTTCCCTTACCACCACACAGAATTACGACTTTCATGCTTCGCTCCTAATTTCCGAGGTCAGATCACGACCCCACCCCCTATAACAAATAACCGATAATATGGCCTTAACTTTAACTACTTCTCTGGCCAATCGGTTTTATCCACTTCAACAGCACCCCAAGGCGATACCCAAGATACGCCAGACCATAAATGGGGTTGCGCAACAAACCCATCAGCATTTGCCGCATCCCTTTACGAAGATCGCCCTCCCCCAGCAGCGCCAAGGCATATTGTAACGTGCACTTGGCGATGTGGCGGCGTCCTGCACGCCTTGCTTGAGGCGTGACCCCATCTATTGTCGCCGCCTCGCGAAATAAATACAGGGCATCATGTGCACGGGTAACGCTAAACATCGGCAAGATTGAGGTTTGCCCCGCATGCAAACGCAACTTCAATATGACGTCGTCCAGGACTTTGACGGCCCATCCCTTTTTTATAAGTCGTATTACCAAGCCAAAATCGGGGCCATAAGCATATTCGATCGGATATCCGCCAACCTGATCTGAGGCCACACGGCGATACATATAAGTAGAGTGCGCCAGAGGATTGTGGGTTTGAAACGCTCCAATTAAAGCTTGGCCCTGGCTTGGGGGGCAATGAATTGCGGCCAGACATCCATGTTCATCCATATCCTGATAGGCACCGAATACCAAACCTAGGCTGTGATCTGCATCAAACGTGGCAACTTGTTTTTCAAATCTATCCGGTAATGACACATCATCGGCATCCTGTACTGCTATATATTCACCCCGCGCATTTTGATACGCAAGGCGTATGCCGTCACCGAATGTTCCGTGCTGAGGAGCTTGAATCACGCGCAGGCGTTTATCTTCAACTGCATCCAAGATCACTTGAGTGTCGTCAGTACAACCATTGTTCAACACGACAAGCTCGAAATTTGTAAAAGTCTGAGCCCACACGGCGTCCAGCGTTTCCTGAAGAAACGCTTCCCCATTGTAGACTGTCATTATGACGCTAAGCTTGGGAGGGAGATTATTCAAACCAACCATGTTTCTGTAACCATTTTCTGAGGCCGTTCTAGAAAAAAACGCGGCACCGTCTGAATTCAATTGCGTGAAGTCTTAGGGATGACTGCTTCGAATGCACCAATATCTATCGTTGATATGGCCTCACTTAGAGTCTCAAATAAGGGCGGGCAAACTTCGCCTTTAACAAAACTTCTCACGAAATCTATCAATTCATCGACATGTCTCATGCGGAACGATAGCCCTGCTGGAACGCGGTCATAATCCAATGCGGTATCAGGCAAAATGCACAGCACCGGGCACTTCACTGCCAGAGCATCATAAGCTGAACTGGAAGTGTTATACGCCACCAAATCAGCCTGCGTCAGCAACTCATGAACCCTATCCTCGGAATACACCAAGTTGGATAAGTTCCATTTCGCAAATTTCACGACCAGTGCCTTTAACCGTTCACGCGAGATGTCGTCAAACGCAGGGTGAAAGTTCACAATTATACGTATGTTCCGTACCTGAGAAAGAACAACAGCAGCTTTGTAAACCAGTTCGAATGACTCATAAAAGTCGATCGAAGAGCAACACAAAATGGTTTGAACAGTTTTTTTGCCATTGCCTTCAATCACGGAGACATGCGCCGCTCCCCCATCGTGGCTGTGCATGGCCTCAAAGCGCAATCCCCCACCGACCGACACCCTCTCATTAGGCATACCCCAATCATTCAGGAACGTCCTAAAGCGTTCTCCTGGAACCAAGATATGATCCGGTATCAGATCTTGGTCGATTTCTCTCGCACTCGGGTACGTATTGATGAAATAGGGGGCCAAAGGCACATGCTGATAACCTACAATTTTGGTCTCCGGTAGGGCTCTGCGTAACCCAGCGCGCAAAATTTTCTCCCATGGTTGATTCTCATAGAGATGAAGAACCACGGGCGGGCGGATGTTGTATTCGGCGAGTTTTTCGCCAACATGTCGGAAAAGGCGGCTCTGCATCGGTCGCCACGTCTGGGTTTCTCTCTGGCGCTCAAAACGTAAAACTGGCCTTAACGCGACCCCCTCGACATCGACATCCACCTTTATCCGCCACGGGGAAAGCAATGCGCCGAAAGCCGCCATGAGAATATTGGCTGCACTCAGGCAGTCCTCAACGCTAATAATGGGGTCTTGCCCTTGGAGCATATTTTCGACTCCCTGCTCCGGTGGGCCATCGCCCACAGTGGTGCACACCAAATAACCAACTGTGTAACCCTGCTCACGTAGCAAGGATGGCAAGCGGCCAAAGTAACGCTCACGCTGCAACTGTCCGGTTTCGGGAAAGACCTCCCTGCCCCCCCAGATGGTTAAAATGACATCGCATTGCTTCAATTTATCAATGGCAAGGGGTGCCATTTTGCGCCCCTTTCGTATGGCATGAAGAGAGCGCAACATATACCGACTGCCGGAGAGCACCGCGCGTACAGATAAAAACACCTGGCGTGTGAACACTGCTCCATTATAAATTCGGCTCATTACGCCCAGACGCCCAGAGGGACGTCGCCACCCCACGTCTATGCCTTGCTGAATTTTCGCGTGGCATAGGTGACGGGCATAACCGGCATCCTCAATCACAAATATATTCAGGCCCCCGGTCCGAATAGCCTCGTCAATAACCAAAGACTGTGCCGCACCTTCCAGTAAATGCGTTACGTATGGACCCCGGTCAGCCAAATCGCTGGCATCCCACCATATCCGGTCCGCGTCTGGTTGAAGCTGCGTGTTCTCAATATTTGCCACCCCAACCGCAAGACGCTCGGCAGCGCCATCGAGCGCCTTTCCGACTTCCGCACACGTCCACCCATCCGGCATAAGTACTTGAATTTGTAAAAAATTATCGTATTTCTTACCAAAATACCAAATTGTCCAGGCCCCGCCACGGGGAAATGCATCCAAGCCTCCCTGTAAGGCGCTCTGTGCATCAATAATAACGGCAGAACCGTTCAAACCAGGGTCACCGCAAGTGAGGGGGGGGCGCATTCTTATAAAAACCATTTCAAACTGGATTGCGTTGCAGTCGGCATGATTTTGGACCGTACGCTGCCCAAGGCTATTTAGGCTTTGGCCAACCTTGCAAGGCGATGGCGAATTGGACCGTCATAGGGACGATAAAACGGTGGGCGCGTAGCATATCGGTACATATTCCAGGGGCACAATTCGTCGACAAAGACCTCGTCACTGCTTTGCCATGGATACTCGTCAAAAGCCACCACAGTGCCATCCGTGAGTGTCTTCACTTCTCGATTACAACAATAGAACATGGGCCTTCCTCCCGAGGAATGGCGCATGAAATCAAAATATTCCGCAATGATGGACGGATTCATTTCCTGCATAGAAACGATATTAGTTGCCAAGGAAATTGACAAACCCTTCAACAGGTAAGAATCATCTGACCTGATGGTGATCGCGCGAACATTTTTGTCGGCAACTGCGGACGCAAGGGACTTCTCATCATGTACCAAAGCAACCGTCACATCCGGCACCCCTTTGCGCAAGTATATGACATCTGCCAGTAACACCTTTGTAAGGTTCACCATTACGACGCGCGCCTTCGGGAAAGCTGCGAGGACAAGGGCGGAGAATGTCCCAAAACCATCTCCAATGGCCAAAATGAAGCCATTCTCATTTTCCAGATTAGCACGCACCTGATCCAATAAAAAAGACACTGTGATGGCTTGACGCAAAATATCCAGATTGTAATTTCTGCTCTGACGGGCCGCAGTTTCGCGCGCGATGCGGTTGATTCGGCGAAAGTGCTTGTACTTGGCTCCTGCTCGGCGAAAGCGGGCCATCAACAGCCAGTGAAACAGTCGCCTGAGGCCGTGTAGAGGAGGTTCAAAATTGCCAAAGCCTGTCAAGCCCTCAAAGTGCCCATCGGCAAAATGAATTTGCGCCACCTGATCACGCCAGAGTGAGGAAATGCTAGCCTCATCATCATTGAAATGCTCAAGCAGCCACTCAACCGCATCGTCGTCCATATACGGAGCGCGGTTATCAACGGCTCCGCTCATTGGATCGTTTTTCTTGTGCACAACATTTAGGCTCCTGAAATCATGAGCTTCTCCAAATCGCTCTTATCGAGAGGCCGCGAAGCAACGTGAAAACTGTCGCGCGGGTTGCTTCGGCATCCACTACCTCCAACCATTGCCTTGTTGTTTCCAGTATCTTGATTCTCACCAAAAAATTCACGGTTATATATCTCAGCATATTTGTTTCGAATACTGATCCCTTCATCGTCATTTGTTTCCGCACGCCGCAGCGTTTCCCACTCACTTTCGGGAAAATAACAATACAGCGGCGCAACGGTAGTGAGTTCGACGATTTCTTCCGGACCGAGATAGGGTTTAGGCATATTCAACAGCGATTGCGTTGTGGCACCGCTGCAAATTTCTTTGGGATCCAGCCAACCATTATTGATTGCCACTTGTCGCAGAACAGTGCCGTGATATGGCGTAAACACGCTGACCGTTAGAGCATCAAAGCCCCTAATTTCACGGATGACCTCGATCGATTCCATGGCCAACTCGCGCGTTTCCCCCGGCAGGCCAAACATGATGTCAACACTGAATGCGATGCCGCTATCAGCAATATAATCAAAATGTTTAAGCAGCTTATCGTTTTTTATTTTTCGACGTAGAACGCTTTCACGATAGTCCTCGTTGCCCGTTTCAGCGCTTGCAGCCATTCGGTAACAGCCGACTTCTTTGAGCCTAGTCAGAAGCTCTGGAGTACAATTTTCGGCGCGAGTATTGAACCAAAAAGGCAGTTTAAACTCTTCGTACATGTCGCAAAATTCATAGATTTCTTTCTTCGGCCTAGCGAGAAAGCTGTCATCCATAATGTAGAAAAATTCTGGTTGGAATTCATCAATGTAATGTGCAAATTCGTCACGCATCGTCGTCATGGTTTTACGGCGCAAAAAATTACCCAACTCATTTTCACGCGTTAACGACGTCATCGCCGGAGAGTTACAGTACGTACATGAATACGGGCACCCTCGGTATGTTTCGACCGGCATCATTTTGAATAGTCGCCCTCCCATCGGACGATAAAACCGCTTCTCATCAAAAAGACTGAAGTCGGGGCGAACATCATTGATATTGACCAATTCCGCCATCTGGTTTTTGTGGATTGAGCCACCATCGTCACGGCACCATACGCTAGGGATGTCACGCGTCGAACGTCCTTCGCGGATGGCCTCAGCCACGGCAAGAACCGTCTTCTCGCCCTCACCAATACCAATCATGTTGATTTCCGGGAAATCGAAACAGCGCTCTTTTGCATTGGTCGGAAACACCCCGCCAACGATATGGGGGACATTGAGACCTGCAACCGCCCGAAGCATGCGGACCCCCTGCAGAAAAGTGTCTTCAACCGTGGACATCACCAACAAATCTGGCTGAAACTCCTCAACTTTGCGACGAAAGTCCCCGAGCATGTCGTTTTTGATTACAACATCAAGCTCTTCAACAATATCAAACCGGCGAGCTTGCAGCCGCTCCATTCGTGCTTTCGTATTGGTTGCCTCGTCGGACATGTAATAAGTGGTTTCAAACAAATCCACTTGATAGCCCTGCTTCTTGAAAATGCTTGTGAATAAAGCAACGGCAATCGAAGGAATGAGCATCAAAGGAAGGTTTGGATAGACGATCAAAACTTTCATTTCGCTCGGCTTCTTCACATTGGTTTGATCAGACATTTTGATGCTTTCCTAGTTTGTATTCTTTTAGCGAGCTGAGACGTTTACCCTGGTGGGTAAATACACCCTCATGTACTCATGCTCAGGAATTTGCAGATAATTTCGTGCCACTCGATAAGGCAAGCCAGTCTCTAAAAGCCCCCACAAATACCTCCATAGAAGCCTTATTCCCGATACTAACGCGTGCGCATTGGTCAAATGGTGCCGCGAAACTGCCTCGAATATAAATCTTTCTTTCTCTCATGAAATCGATCAGTTCTTCAGGAGAACCAGCACCTTCGAGAAAAATCAGCAGACCGTTTGTGAAAACGCCGCCGTGCCAGCGCAGCCCTTCGGCGTCAAGGGCATCCCGCAAAAAGGCAGCCCCTTCCTTCACACTCTCAACATGCGCCTGCATGATGTCCAGATGGTCCAGCATATACCCGGCAACCCCCATAGAAAGCGTATTGCTCTCGACAATTGAGCGTGTTTTCGACAGATAGCCGATGATGTCAGCACTAGAAACCATGTACCCCAGTCGAATAGAAGCAAGGCCAAACGCTTTGGAGAAAGTCCGCATCACAATCAGGTTATCAAAGCTATCCAGAAGGCTCAGCGCGCTGCCCGCGCCGAAATGATGATAAGCCTCATCCACAACGAGGCCACACCCCTTCTGCTTGCACAATTGCGCCAACCGCAGCAAGTCAGAAGCACCGAATGCGCTTTCCACAGGAAGATTCGGGTTTGCGATCACCACAAACGCCGTATTTTCATCAATCGCGGCTTCGAGAGTCGACCAATCAGGCTTAAGATCATCCCCATACGTAAATGGTCGGTACTCCACATTAAAAAGCGACGCATAAATTGAATACATCGGGTAAGTCGGGTCAAGCACGACCACATTGTGTTGAGGCGAGCACAATGTCGAATAAAGGAAACTGATGCCCTCAGTAATGCCGTTGGTGATATAAATCTGACCGCTGCTTACCCCCAAAAAACGGGAGATTTTATCGTACAAAATATCGCTTTCTGGGTGAGCGGAAAGCTGATCTGGCGTGAACTGGGAAAAAATATCGTTCATTACCTCTGAAGGGAGCGGATCGACCCGTTCATTTCTATCCAGACGCAAACCCTCAATATCTCGTCCCGAAGATGTTTGATATCGCTTCAACTCAACGATGTGATCTTTGAAAAGATTACGCAATGAATGCCTCGCCAGCGTTACAGTTCATTCAGCAAATTTCGCAGCGTATTGCGGCAAAATCGCCTCAAAAGGTTCGTTAGTATTGTGAATGCAATTGTAGCAAATCCAGCCCTTTGTGTCGCCCGCCCGATGCCGCTTACGGAAGTCTTTGGCCACATCACCGTGCCACCCCTCCAAGAGAGATACCACGTTTAAGTCTGCAAGGATAAGGGTGCGTTGATAATCCAGAATACAGGCAGACAAATACCCCTCAGGCGTGACGCAAAAGCCCTTAAACGGCTGGAAGCAGATCTTTGTGCGCTTGCGACCGCGGATATTAAATGACTCAATTTCTGCCAATTCATTATTTTCCGGATTGTTGCCGCACGTGTTGAACAAGGAACGCGGATACCAGTCGTCAACGTGCGGGCGCACTAGTGCCTCAAGAATACCCACCTCATCACGGACCTTATCCGTAACCACCATGCTGACGTAGATATTGACCTTGAGGTTGTTTTCTTTCTTGTAGTTCGCGAGGAGACCCAGGTTTTTCAACACCAAGTCGAAATCGTCCTTGCCATGGATATCCATGTACGTTTCACGTACGCCAGCATTGATGGAAAACTTAATACTGTCCAATCCCGCATCGATGACGGGACGAATAATTTTTGGAGTCGCCAAAGCACCGTTTGTATCAATATAGACGTATTCGTAGCCAAGTTCTTTTGCGTACGCCACGTACTCCGGCAAGTGCTTGACCATCAGGGGCTCGCCAGTCCCATAGATCCCAACCATGCGGGCGCCATTCTCATAGGCCTCGCGCAAAATACGTTGGGCGAAGTCAGGATCGATATCGCGTTTGTCGAGCAGCTTTGGGTTCGAACAGAACACGCACGCGTGATTGCACCTGTCCGTAATATCCAACTGGAACTCTTTTGGGAAACGTGCGTCCACTGCATGATCCGTGGTTACACCTTCTTGTAGTTTTTCTTTAATCGAGATTGTGGTCATCTGGATTCTGTCGTCCTATTCCAGTCCTGCGTAAACCATACAAGAAAAACTGATCAACTCTATGCTGGCAATAACTACACCAACCGTCAATTGTCAGGCAAGCGTCTTGCCTACACCGATTTTTGTATGCATGTTTCTATTAATACCCAACAATTCAAGCACGCTGTTAACCTTCTCAAATACCGAGACATGACAAAAGCACCTTGCGTTCATCACGCTCACTGCACCGCTACGGCTAACCGGCATCAATCAAACCCCGTGAACGAATAGCCGCTTCCGCCTTAGGTATATCTTCTGGGCAGTCAACTGCAACCGAATCATCCGACAAAGTCACCATGCGAACGTCATATCCCAGCTCAAGAAAACGCAGTATTTCTATATCCTCGACCGCTTCAAGCGGCGTTTTACAGCCATATTGGGAAAAACACTTCAGCGCTTCTTTCGTGTAACTGTAGATACAGATCTGGCGATAGGCCGTTTCAAAATCAAGGTTTTTTGACGTTGGAACTCCTGCCCTGCTCATATATAAAAGGCGGCCATCTGGTCGTGCAACCACTTTAGGAATACTGGGATTTCGAAATGCCCCTTCATCCGCAACGCCGCACATGCCATTAATGATCTCACCCGGGTGAGCCAAGGCCGCTTCATACACCGCCATAATGTCATCGGGATTGATAACTGGCTCATCGCCCTGAACATTGATGTAAATGTCCGCTTCAATATGCTGGGCGACCTCTGCAACACGGTCCGTTCCTGTCAAACAGTCCGCAGACGTCATCACGACTTGGATGCCTGCCTGTTCACAATGCTCTTGAATACGTTCATCGTCCGTCGCTACGAAGACGCAGCCCGGGGGGAAAGCCTGATGGCACCTGTTAACCGTTCGACGCAGCATGCTAATGCCCAGTAAATGCACCAACGGCTTACCCGGCAGGCGGCTTGATCGATAGCGGGCGGGGATGATGATAATGGCTTTCATACGCCTAGGGTCCAGACTCATTCAAATCCAATAGCAAATTAAGGCCGCAAGACATAGAGCGGCAAGGAAGTTTTCGGCGTTCTTGTCGTATCGAGTAGCGACCCGGCGGAAGTCCTTGAGACGGCCAAACATCCGCTCAATGACATTGCGACCTTTGTATCTGGTTTTATTGAAGGGGTGCGGCTGCTTCCTGTTGGACCTGTTCGGAATCACTAGCTTGATGTGTTGGGATTTTAGATAGCTCCTCCAATGGTCAGCGTCGTAGGCTTTATCGGCGAGAAGATAACGGGCTCTCGGCAGTGCCGCACCAAGCATGACAGCGCCCTTAATATCAGCGGTCTGGCCGGGCGTCAGGTAGAAAGCCAGCGGGCGGCATTGTTCATCACTTATGGCGTGGACCTTGGTGTTGCGGCCTCCTTTTGTGCGACCGATGGCTTGAGTAGAAGCCCCCCTTTTCCGCCACCAGCGCAACGGTGGGCTTTGACATGAGAGGCGTCGATGGAGATTTGTTGCGGTGTTTCCGACAAAGCCGCCGTCAGTTCGGCGAACATGTACTGCCAGATGCCTTTCTGCGACCAGCGATTATAGCGATTGTAGACCGTCGTCGATGGACCGTACTCCGGCGGGCAATCCTGCCAGCGACAACCCGATTGCAGAACATGAATGATGCCGCTGATAATGCGCCGATCATCCTCACGCCGCTTGCCTGCCGCACGGTAAGGCAAGTGTGGTTGGATCTGTGAAAACTGATCGTCTGACAGCCAAAAAGTGTTCTTCATAGCTTGGAACCTCCATTGTTGAGTGCCAAGCTATTGAATCACATAATTGTTAATGAGTTTTGACCCTAGGGCCTGCTCTTCGTTAAATATCCAACGCAAATAGCGAAGACTGTGGAACTGGGAAGCTTGTCGGCGTGATAGCCTGCAGCGGAACCGCGCTAGGCATACGCTGATAAAGCTCAAAGACTTCCACCATTTCCGCTTGGCGATAATCCGCGGCTTCGAAACCGTCGAAACCCGCCAAAAATACCCGTTTTGCCCCGGCGCTGGTGACCAACGCCAAAGCATACGCAGCCACAACAAGAGACGGAATGGTGCAGCCATTTTCGCGAACCTCAAAGAGATGATCTTCCACCTTCAGGCCGTAATCAAGATGATCGATTTCTGGCAGCCGCTTGAGGACAAATTCATGCAATGTCGAAACGGGAATAATGAGGGGACGGAGCAATTGGCTATATCCATCCAAATCAGCCAATATCCGCGTCGGGTGGCAAGCTAAAAAACCCATGATCAATTTTTCAGAAACCAGTGGCATCGTGTTCAGGCACAAAACAGCAAGATTCTTTTCGACAATGACAGCCTCCAGCGCCGCACTATATTTTTCCGCAGTTTCCCCCGCACCTAACAACAAAACATCCCGGTCTTTCAACCAATCCGTCACCATCCACGCACCAACCCCATCCGAAGGCGCACCGGCAACGGCCCGCTCAAGCCCATTTTGGCTGAACGAATGGCCTTCCATATCTTTCAATATTTCCAATGCCCCCATGACGTGGGGAAGGTCATAATTGAGGTCGTTATACATGGTTTGCACATAAGTCGGGTGGATGCCGTGGCGCGCTGAGGTGTAGTAAAGGAGATTCGTGCCCCACCTGTATTGCGTTTGAAGCTGCTGGAAGTCCTCCATTACTAGGGCCAGTACGGCGTCTGGATTATAATGGTCGTGGCCACAATCACGCATTTCGCACAGCAAAAATTCCATCTGGGCATTTCCTGCGCCACGCCCCATCCCCAGCATGGTAGCATCAAGCCACGTCACACCAGCATCCGCGGCACCCAAAGTATTAGCCAGGGCCTGCCCCATATTGTTATGGGCATGAATACCAATGGGCCCATGCCAACCCGACGCAATCGTTTCGGCGCAGGCCTTCACTTGAGCAACATCCATATTGCCCAAGGAATCGGCAAAATAGAGGACATCGACATTGCCCCATGCGGCAATTTCGACAACTTTACCCCTAAGCTCATCCAGACTAAAACGGCCCACTTGCATCAAATTCAGGCCGACTACGTAACCGAGCTCCTTCAAGCGCGCAACAACAGCCATGGATTTGGACGCTTCGCCCAAATGACACGCAACCCGCACCAGATCCACTGGAGATTGGGATGCCGGCTGGAATAGGCGATCTACTGCGGCTGTGGGTCCCGCCCCATATTTGATGAGCTCATCGGCGTTTACCATTACGCCAATTTTCGCACATTTCGGAAGATCCAGCGTGTTCAGAAATGCATCCGTTGTGTAGGCGAACGCTCCCCGAAACTTATCTTTGGGAAAGAAGCGGAAGCCAACCTCTATGACGTCGATGCCCGCCTGACCTGCTGCTTGAAAATAGCGCTTCACCAGCTGGGGGGAGAAATCCCAGTCGTTGTAATACCCGCCATCGCGTAAAGTGCAGTCAATGACGACTGGCGTATCTCGAGAGTCTGTCATGATTTATCCGTCATCTGTAATTGTGAAGGGGCTTCCGCCTCTGACTTTGCCGCGGGCTCAAATCTCTGGTGCTCGACCAATAAGCTGTAGGTTCCGCCCTGTGCCATCAGTGCGTCATGAGTCCCTTGTTCGACAACGCGGCCTTGTTCAAGGACAACGACCTTATCGGCCTTCTGAATGGTCGACAGGCGATGGGCCACGACAACCATCGTTGTATTATGGCGAAATTTTTCCACCGCTTTTTGAATGGCGCTCTCGGTCGCACTATCCAATTGATTGGTCGCCTCATCGAAAATCAGCAACTCTGGCTCTGCAAGAAAGGCGCGCGCAATAGCCAAGCGTTGTTGTTGGCCACCCGAAAGGCGAGCTCCTCGTTCACCTATCATGGTCTCATAACCATCGGGCAACGCCATAATAAAATCATGAGCAGCAGCAAAACGAGCGGCGTCTTCGATGCGCTCCATTGGCACATCACCCAACCCAAACGTCAAATTGTAAATAATTGAATTGTTAAAGAGGATCGTACCCTGAGTCACGACACTGATACGCTGGCGCATACTGCGAACGTCATAATCCTGCGTGTTAACCCCGTTAATGGCAATCCGGCCTTCTTGCGGGTCGTAAAAACGTGTTAACAGGCCAATAATCGACGATTTACCCGCACCAGACGGGCCGACGATGGCAACCATTTCCCGAGGGCGAATATGGATATTCACATCATGCAACACCGCGTGCTTCGTTGTGTCGTAATGAAAGCCCACATTCTCAATCCGAATACCATCCGTGCCGAGGCCCTCAAAGGGAACATCACCGGATGTCTGTGCCGACGTGACAGCTTCTTTAAGAAATGTGTCCAGTGCTTCCATCGAATGCACGTTGCTGGCTATCGTTGCGCGCGCACTACTGATCATCACAGCAGGTGACAGCATGCGATAAAGGCACAACACAAACACAAGCAGAGAGCTAATCCAACTCGTGTCACCCGGTTCTGCAAGAATCGCGCCTGCTGCAATCAAGATGCAGATGAATACCCCTGACAGAGACATGATCAATGGGCTTTGCAAGATGGCAATAATGAGCCGGCGCCTGTCGCTGTGGAAATATTTATCTAATGCATCCCCATAGTTCGCCGTCATTTGCTGCTCGGCACCACGCAGGTGAATGAGGCGCATACCGTACAGGGTGTCCAAAAATTGCCCATGAAGCATGGTTTGAGCGGCGCTCAGGTCCTTACCAATGCTGTTTAAGGGCTGGATCAGAAATACCTTTACGCACACCCCAACGACGGCAACGAACAACATCGAAATCAATGTCATTTCGACAGAAATAGCGAACATAACAACAATGTATGCTGCCATCAAAGTCGCGCCGAAGAAGATACTTATCAAAGCACTAAAGGCAGAGGATACACGTTGGGCATGCTCACGCACGTGTGTATAAAGATCACCAAAATCCTTCGAGTCGAGAAAGCTGATGGAAGACGAGACAAGTGCGTTGTATGTCTTTTGTGTCAAGCTGCACTGCAATTTCAAGGGAATCGAAACACCCATGCTCTGCGCCCCGAACTGCAATACGCCCCTCAACACAATAACCAAGCCAAGAGTACCGCTCAATACGAGCAGGGCATCCGTTTTGGTCATTGAATCCAGTGAGGACAGGTACGGTCCCAAGATTTGTACCTCTGAGAACAGTGAACCTTCCGCCTGACTTTCAAGAAGCGGAACGATCAGGGCCATACTCACACCTTCGGTTAAAGCCGCAAGCAGCGCCAATATAAAAAACTGCAGCGCCGACCATTTCTCCATGGCAAAATGCGCCATCGCCATATCGATGAAATAACGATAATCAGCCAGAAAAGATTTAAAGAACGTCTTCAACAAATATTCCTATGCAAAATGACCGAAGGTTAGGGGCTCTCCCGAGCGAATTGAATAACGCAAACAACGGTCCACGACCTTGATGGCCAAATGTGGAGAAAGCCCCCGCTCTCCTGTTTTAGCAATGACAAGATCAGCAGAGGAAATCGTGCTACCAACATCAAGGTCACGGCACACCGTAAGTGAGAGCTCCGTATCCAGCCCAGCATCAACCTCTTCACCGCTTAAAGGACGGCATGCACCTTTTTGACAAAGACTGGAGATGCCCCATAGGGTGCCAAGCGGAATGCTCAACTCGGTCTCGATGATCAGTGCCTCCGGATTGAAGGCCGAGGCGATGCGCAGTCGTTCACTATTTCCGCTCCGAATGGCAAAGGGAAGATGACGGCTGGATAACCAAGCCATGTGCTCCAAATACGTCTGGTCGCTCACCGCATCTGCTTCATACAGCAACACGACATCCAGCCCCTGCACCTTATCAAGGGAATTTGCCAGCGCGGCCTCTCCAAGACCGTTCACTGTCAGGTAAACGGTCTTAAACGGTTGCGCAACGGAATCAAGAATATCCGAAGACGCATTCAGCCCCGCGGGGACCAAGATTGACGTCACCTGAGCAAGACCGCTCCCCCCAGCGGCACCAACTTCGATCATCGTTGGTGTATCGCCCCATGCAGGTGAGATATCAGTATCCGCAGATATCAGAGTGCCAACGAAACAATCGTCACCATCCATAATATCTGGGGGAAGTGCATCCACGCGCAGCCAGATTTTCATCGCATCAACACCGCCAGGTCATATTCCTGGGCGAGAGTCCGAAAGGCGCTTGCTGTGTCGTCATCCAATGGGATGCCGTCTCGCAGACGTTCCACAGCAGTTGCGGTTTCGCGGTCACCCGGCAACATAACAGATTTGTTTTTACCGTCTGTCGGCTCGCTCACAACTTCTTGCGACATTTCAGCCATGTGATGAGCAAAATCCGCTGCGTCTATCGCGCCGTCCGTGCGCATTACCATATAAAATTGGCCGAGGTTTCGAGTCTGCTCCATCGGGTGTTTATACATCGCCGGAATATGTCGGCCCCAAGCCATACCACCCAAAATGCCGCACAACACCTCAACCATAGACGCCAAGCCGTAACCCTTGTACCCGCCCACAGGCAGCAACCATGCAGCCTCGTTCGGGTCCGTCGTGACCTCTCCATCACTGTTTGCAGCAACTCCCTCAGGCAGAGGTTGACCGTTGGCTTTGTGTATTAACATGCGATTCCACGGAATGATACTCGTCGCCATATCCAGGCAGTAGGGTTCCATCCCCTGACGCGGGGCTGCCATACAGACCGGGTTGGTTCCGAAATAGGGTCGAGCCCCATTGGCGGATTGTAGCAAGGAGTCTGCATGGGTGAAGGCAAAGGCCATGTAGCCACGTCGCGCAGCCTCCAAAGCAAAGCATGCCATGGCACCGCAATGACTGGAATTGATAACCGAAACAATGCCGATACCTTGAACTTCAGCCATTTCAATGGCGTGGTTAATAGCTTTCATACCCGCCGCATGTCCAAAGGCGTTATCTGCATCCAAGGCACCAAAGCTCGGAAAGGTGGGCGTAAACTTAAAATTTGGAGTCGGGTTTTTACGTCCGCGAAGAGCTGAATTAACATAATGGGGAAGCAACCGAATGCCGTGTGAATCAGTGCCGCGCAGCGATGTTTCACATAGACCGTCGGTAACACTTTTGTTTGAAAATTCATCGAGTCCTACTTTTTGAAATATGGCACGCGAAAAATCACGAAGGTCTTCATAGTAAATTACAGTCATTGAGAAATCTCCACTGGAATATTTCCGGCCAGCAGGCTTTTGTGCGCAGCCTCAATCACGGCGGTGGATTGCAGACATGCCTGAAAAGAGGGCCGCTGTTCAACTAGATCTTGCAACTGACTTTCGCCCATTCTCAGAGCAGAAACGTCATTGAGGAATGTCAGCACGCTATCGATACCATAGCCGCCAAAACGTTTCTTGCCGGTATCATGATTGATAAAGCGGGTTGAAAAATAAGGATTGATATCCCGCACGCCTATGCCGTCGCGCACCAGTTCCACGCCACGATTTTTCTGGTCGGACTGATACCGGCCCGCCGACCCTACAAAATTAATTTTCTGATCCGAAAGGGATGAGGTTTCATCGGGATCAATCCAATTGGAAATATGTGTGGAAACAAATAGACCACCATCCGGACGCCGCCACTCGATCACCACCTGCATAGCATCCCACGTATCGATCCCTTGAGCGGCAAGGTACTCTTTCTGTCCCCAAGCCGTAACGCGTACAGGCGTGAAACTGGTCACGAACTGCAGCAGATCGACATAGTGCACCCCTATGTACTGAAAAACAGATGTCTGCTCTGCCCATCCTCGAAAAACATCGCGCGGAATATGTTTTTGCTGACTATATTCGACCACGGCATAAAGCGGCGTACCGATGTCACCACTTCTGACAGCGTCACGCATGAGCATGTTTGCATCATCCCAGCGTTTGTGGAACTCGACCATGCCATAAACGTTATTGCGCTCAGCGGCGGCGACCATTCGTGTGGCCGAAGCCGTATCAGGCGCCATGGGTTTGACCACGAGGCAATGTATGCCCCTGTCGCATATAGCTTCGCAAATATCTGCGTGTAGATGATCCGGCACAACCACGACTGCCACGTCGGGTTTGCTAGCTTCAATCGCAGTAAGGTAGGCCGTCTTGTCGCTTCCAGCAGCTGGAAAGGCTGCAACAGCCTCATCTACGCCCATGTCTTTGGCAATGGCGGACAGACGCATTTTGACATCCTGTGCCGTTTGCTCGCTCGTGGTGGCCACGGTAATACGCCCAACAAGGCCTGTGCGGCGTGCTTCCAATAGAGCCGGGCCAATGGTTCCCGGTGTTTCTGAGCCGCGCCCGGCAACATACATGCCGCCACCAACAATCAAAACATCCAAAGAGCTCACAATTTAATTACCTCATCTGCCAAGGGGTCGTATTTCAGTTGCCGTTTTCCTTCCGCAAGCGATCGGGCGATGTTATCGGCCAACAATAGGTCCTGTTCGGTTTTAACAATGACACTGGAAAGGGCACCAACGGGGAAATAACCGACTTTACCACTAAAAAAAGCGTGCCCCTGGCGTTCCATGGTTTGCATGAATGGCTTAGCGCGCCAAGCCATGATCGAATAGGTGAAGCGTTGCACGGGTAGGAGATCCTGGGTTTGAGCGAACTTTCCCTGTTCACTGAAATTCACGAATTTGCCATCGAAAATGCAGTGAACCTGCTCGTCCTTGACGGTAAACACTGTGTCGAGGCTTTCACGCACCATGAAGCTCATGCAATCACGCATTTCGTCAGCAGGCTGCAGGGGTGAAATTGGATTTACCCAAGCGATGATGTCGCACGGGTGCGCCACAATAAAATCCTTTACGACATCGTCCGACTTGATGGTCGAACCGCCCAAGCTCTCGGGCCGCTGATAAAATTCAACACCGTATCGCTCGGCAATTTGCTTAAATATTACGCCATCAGAATTTAAGACAATGCGATCGAAACACCCTGCTGCCTTAGCCGACTTGATGATATGACCTATCATCGGCTCGCCGTTGATCAATGCGAGATTCTTGAGCTTCAACCGCGTCGATCCCATCCGCGCCGGAATCATGGCAACTATGCTAGTTTTGCCCAAGGCGTCTCTCCCCAATTGTATTCACCATCACCCCTTGCAAAAGACAGCTTGGTTCCAGCTGGCATCCCCGATATCAGCCAGATTGCGCATAGATGACAAAGTCAGGCCGCTTTTATTGCCTAGAATTTCTGCGAAATCAGAGGCCAGAGACCAATGAGTACAATCGAAGTTGTCCGGCGTATGGCCCTCTTCCGAACCATTGACCACATCTGCGATGAAAATACCGCAAGGGGCAAGAACGCGCCGAACCTCGGCCATCACTTTATCCAAATTGAAGGCATGATCCAGTGCGTTACAATACACCGCATCCACCGAACCATCTTTGAACGCCAGATTATGGAAATCGCCGTACATCACCAACGGATTTTTCGGTCCCGGCTCCAAGTCAATCCCGATTGCGAAGTGCCCCAGGTCTTGAAAAGCACGAACCTCAGTGCCAAGCCTAGCCGCGAGGCACAAGACGACGCGTTTCTCTTTTAATTCAACGCACGTTTCAAAACGTGCCCTAAAGTCCTGGTAGGCACGCTTTTCATGTTCCATAAGATGATCATAGCTCAGAGTCAATTTTCCAGCCTGATGCCTCAAATAATCATCATAGCTGTCATATTGCCGTTGGCGAATTCCGTCTCTTTCCTGCCAGGGTCGGTCCATCTTGATGCCAGCCCCGTCCGGATCACGTAATGCAAGCGCAAAGCGTCGCCTTGATTCCGACACAAAAAATTTTTTCATCGCTCCCAATGGATTGCGACGAAATGTCTCGAATGCCACCTTCAATACCGGCCTAAACTTAAGTGTCATTTCCCTGTACCTTTTAGTTCTACTCTTGCCCGAACAGCCTCGGCAGCCGTGACAATATAATCAACATACAACGCCAAAACATCCCTCCCCTTTGGCTCGACGAGTGCCGATAGTACCGCGTCGCGTTCTTGCACAGTGTACGTGCGTTCAATCAAGCCATCGCGCAGGCCGGTGATGATGTCGCGCAATTCATCACGGCAGTCCACGTTCCAGCTTTGTATATAGCGCTCAAAGATAAGCTTGTTGGCTACCGTGCGACGCAGAAACAACACTGGCTTATCCAACTTGAGATTATCGAGGATCACGCTGGTCGCGGAAAACAAAGTCAGGTCCGCCCAGTCGATCAGATCGTGTGATGGCACGTCGTTACCAGCTAAATGGACGTTATCTGGTAATTTTTTCCCCAACAGATGATTGCGGGTGTGTAGTTTTACAATTAGCTCCACACCGAGAATTCGGCTGATAAGTTCGATCATGCGCATCACCTCATCTTCGAAAATATTGAGGTGAGCCCGACACATCATCAGCGTAACTTTTAACGTGCCCGGCGTAACCTTGGGCAAATCATAAGAAGGAGCTAACGTCCTTATTTTAGACACCCATTCGTCACAAAATCGTGGAGAACCAAGCACTACGCCCTGCCCTTCGACAACCTCTCGTCTGGCCAAAATTTGTTCCAGATTACGATTGTCAGGCACCAACACTGCATCTGCCTGATACACACTATGGAGCTGATTAGGGAATGGATCGATGTCATCCACCGTCAGCAACTCATTATCCCAGTTATCCACCGCATGCGGCAGAGCCGCAGTGAAAAACCCGTCTACCCTGCCCAATTTACTAATGTCGTTATATGCAGGATGTGCAGCCGTATGGTCATAACACACTGCCCTGACAGGGCGTCCGTTCGCAACTGAACCAATAAATTCTCGCGCATCAAATGCCGCCATCCTGGCGTCGCGCTTTTTACTCATAGGGCGCCCGAGCAGACGAAGGGCCACCCGCAAAATGCGCGGCGTTAAATCGCTGCTCGCACGCGCCTGCAAATAAAAAAGGTGCGACAGCCAAACCGGCCTTGTGCCCCCCCCAATATGGTCTATCACATGGCTGATAGGAACACCAATACTCTCGAGGTGACGGATACGGAAATCATTTTTGAAACGGCTGTGAGGAGCAAAAATCACCCCAACCACGTCAATGTCAGAATGATCACGGCGCAGACGGTCGATCACTGGCGTCATATGATCAATGTCGTTGTAAGCTTGAAAGCAAAAAATATAGACGGGCTTTGTCATGGTTTTAATTAAACGCTTTTGAAATCAGACCAAGGCCAAAATGTCGGGCACTCAGGATTTCAAACACATAGTCAGCCGCACCTGTGGAGAGGCCCTCATCCTCGCACGTCTTCTGAAAAGCCAGATGCTGATTGCGAAGCCAAACATCATCTGATCCACGCAAGATGATTCGAGCTGCGCCCTTGAGTCTGTCAGTTAGGCCATAAATAGGATGCTGCGAAAGCCACACAGTTAGCGCCTCCGCATTTACTAAGCGGCCACGTTCAACACCACCGAAATCTTTCAGAAATGCCTCGACTGCTGTCAGAACGCCCTGCTTCGCACCATTTACATATTCCGTTGGGATGGAGCGAATGTCATAATACTGATCCACCCGGCTCCACTTATCAGAAACGTCATGAAGAAAGATGTTCCCACCGGCATTCAACCGCGGTGCGATAAGCGTCAATTCATTGTAGACCGTAAAAAAATTGTGATCACCGTCCAGGAACACAGCATCAAATGATTCACTGGCCTGCTTTAAGTAATCAAGGCTCGTGATTTTTTTACAATCCCAATAATCCAGCAGGCCTTCACCGCAGGCCTCTTCCAAATACGGGGCGGAAATGGTTGGCAACGCGCCGCTTTCGCCATACTTAAACACGTAGTCCTGATAAGGCTGCTTCACCTGTTCGGGCAGGTTCCCACTCCACGCAACTGGGTCCAATGAAGTCAACCGAGCATCATTGTCACGGCACCAGCGCAGCAAGGGCAGCGTCGTCGCACCCTCGCACACACCGATTTCCAGAAGAGTGAGCGGTTTAAGCTTATCCAGCCGTGGCTTAATCAGGGAATCAAAATGCTTATCCATATAGCTTCTTACCTTATCTACTTCGGCGAGCTGCCGGATTTGAGGCGGCGCACATATTGCTCTGCGATCCAGCGGGCATCTTCATCACGCACATCGATGGCAGCCCAGAAGCGGTCAATAGGAACCACATCAATTTCGTCCCCGAACGGCGTGTTGGTGGCCAGCCAACGCGGTGAAAACAAGGAGCAGATACCGATCATTTCCTCAAAAATAGCTTCATTATCAGTGCCGCCGTGAATACGCACCAAACCATCCTCATCCGGACGCCACATATTGTAATGCACCGCCCGAGCCGTAAAGACGGCATCGGCAGGCTGCTCATTCACCACCTGGATCAATTGCTCTACAATTGTGGCCGGGCGAAGCGGATGCGTGATTTCCAAAAGCATCAGGTAATCAGGGTGAGTTCCCTCTTCCGTCAGACTTGCGGAAACCGCTGACAATACATCAAGTGTCGTGACGCCTGCATGGCTCAGTGTCTCAGGGCGCTTCCAGAGGCGCACTAAGTCTTTCCATTTTTCAAGATGTTCAAGTAGTCGGTCATCATCATAGGCGACAATAACTTCGCGCGGTCCCTTAGCATTGAGCACATGCTGGATGGTGATTTCCCATAACGGTTGCCCATCTATATAAAAACGAGGTGCCCCACTTTCGTCACAGTCGCTGGCCGCACGGAGGGGAATGACCACAATGATATCCATCTAAGTCAGGTCCTGCTGAATAAGTTCGATCACGCGGACAACACGGGCCGCTCGCTCTTCATTCGCCGAGTGGTGTATCCCATGGTGGTGAAACACACGGGCAGTGGGTTCATAAACAATACTGAAGCCCTGGCGCAAAATCTTTTTTGCCCAGTCACGATCTTCGACGCCGTGAATTTCCTCATTGAAAGAAAGTTTTTTCCACGCTGAATGACGTATCATCGAATTGGCATTGTGGAAAAAATAATCGCGTTTCTGAATTTTTCTGTCCTGGCCAAAGGTGGTCCAGAGATCTCTCTTATCGGCAGGATGGCTATCGGAAAGCGGCAACTGACGGCCATAAGAAGCCGCGATTTTATCGCTCCTAAAATGCATTGCCAGCCGAGCCAACCACTGATCATCTGATGGAACGCAATGTGCCGACACAATGGCTATAAATTCCCCGGACGTCGCCTCAATACCCATGTTCAGCGCCGAAGAGTAATTGAATTGCCCGCTGGGGATATTGATAATTTTGCAACCATACGACACAGCGATTTCCACCGTGCGATCTGTCGAATCATTATCAACGAGTACGACCTCGATATCCGGGTAATCTTGATTCACCACTGCAAACAGGCACGCGTTTAACCAATGTTCTTCATTTTTTGACCGAATAACGACCGATATTCTATTTTTTTTCTGCCCGTTCACGCTGCCCCCTTACCCGCTATTTCTTCGTGCAGGCAATTTGGATGATCATCAGTCTTATACACTGCGTTCTCGGTCTCACCATTCAAACTTTTGGTTACCCACTGCCGTAATGCCTCCATTCCAATAACCAGATCATTACCGTGTGCGTTGCGCTCAAATCCAACAAGCTGTCCTGTCGGATCAAAATAGCACGACGGCGTTCCAAAAAGGTCCCCGATAGACGGGATGGACGTAAATGGGCAGGTTATGACAGCGCTAGCATTTTTCACCAACCAAAATGGAGATATCCCAGGCTCAAGAACCACACACCCATGCTTATCAGCAAGTTCAATAAACCGGGACGCCTGAAAATATGTTGCGTCAAAGTCGCCCTTTGTCTTGAGAACAGGGATTCCTCCTCCTGCCTTGATCGCACGACAAGACTGGTCCAAAAAGGCGAGCATATTTTCCACTGAAAAATATGGCCGCACCAACCCATGAAAAACTTCCATGCTGGGCCGAATCGGATTTACATCGAAAATTGCAACAGAGTTGGCAGGAAGCTCCGGCCGCGAAGTCTTCACGTCATCAACGACGCTAATTGGGCCCACCTCGACAAACTCGCCGTCACGCCCCCCAAGTTTCAAGATATCATCCCTTTGATCGCCATCCCAAATGGCGTATCGCCCCCAAGAAAGATGAGCCAACACCGGGTTAATATTCGGTATATCAGGCCCAGCCGGGTTAATAATCGGAAAATGGTGAGAGTACATGATGCATGTCACCCGAGATCCCGTTTTCTCTACGGCATATGTCCAAAGCGGACGAATACTTAAAACTGAACTATGAAAAAAATAGTCCTTAGCCCGCTGGCTATCAGGTATCCGCTTAACGTATGCGACTCCAATAGAATCTAGCAATACAATTGGTGCCCACCACCGACCGATCAGTAAACTTGCAAAAGCAATCAGACACAAATAAATGGCTTCGAACACAAAGGAAATAAACGAACGTCCAGTGGGGAGTGCTACCAGCGGGCTTTGCACTATCTTAATTAGGGGATCGTAATTAAAATCGGGCTCATCCCCGGTCAAGTTGAACCATATTTCGCTAAGCTCACCATCATAAAGTTTTGAACGGCGATACCAGTTAATCATGTCCCAACCATCGGTACTTGGATCAATTTTTTCTGGAAGCGCCCGCTTACTGATCGTCATGAACACAACATAGGGCTTCCCCCCTACTGGCACAGCCAAACGGCCTCTCAGATTGGATAGAACCAAACCCACGGCAAACCTCATGCCTCCCAGCATGTACTTGACCTGCAGCCTCAGCCACATCCATCTAGAAACGAGAGGTTTGATTTTTATGCCTTCCCCTGCAGCTGCCCTTCGTAAAGCCGGTGGCAAAGCAAGACAGATGGATTTGTGCGTGCCGTGAATAAAGCCGTAAAAATCGGACAGCACACCCGACTGAAGAAAACTCGTCGTTAAGTGCTGACGAAGACAAATTTCAAGTTCCGGAGCGACATATTCGGGCAGAAGCCCCGCACTCGCATTCTGCGGTAAGCAAAGAGGCTTTCTCATCACTCCGTCCAGTAATACCCGCAAGTGGGCAAGAGGATACTTAGAAGACAGCATTCTTTGGCGGGCACGCAGCCGCAGCCGCAACATACTGCGCTTTTTCTTGATGGATAATTCTGAGAATATGAACATAAAATCTATTTTAAATGTCTGGCTTTCGCATAAACCTGAATGCGCAAATAGTCCTCTGGAGTATCGAGGTCTACCGCACGACTGGGAGGCACTTCGTAGCCCCTGAGGCGGGATCCATAGAATGTACCAAGCTCTCTGAAGGCATCGGTTCTTGCCCAATAAAGAGTTCCATTGCTGGCTAAATAGCGCGGATACGTTTGAGAACGCTCCATGTTTTCCTTCGGCCACAACGGAGCAAGAAAACTGTCCTCGTTGACATCCATAGCTTTAAAGGGGTGGATGTCAAAAGCTGAAACGCCCATCACAAAATCGGCTTCTGTGGGCTGGTCCATTAAATAGCGTGATTGGACCAAATCATCGGGAACCAGCAACGCCGCAGTAGCATACAGGCAGCAAAAAAACTCAGGAAGCTTACCCGCCTGTTCCAATATATCGAGTGCATGCAACAGCACATCGTCAACGCCTGGAATGTCGCCCGCAAGGTTATCTGGTCTTTCAATAATTTCTGCGCCAAATCTCTTGGAAATCTCAGCAATTTCCAAGTCTTCCGTGGAAACGAAAACGTTTGAGAACAACCCGCTTTCATGGGCCGTCTCAATAGAATGCGCAATCATCGGCTTGCCTTCTAAGGACAGTATGTTCTTGTGAGGCAACCGCTTTGAGCCACCTCGTGCCGGAATAATTGCAACCTGCTTCCCACGCGAATTCACCATCGCATCAGCACCCTTGGTCAAATTTGCCCCCAATCGGCCAAATCCGGACGGATTGGGGCGACTTTGGTGTGGCAGTCCTTGACGCAGTCATAGCACAAGGTGCCTTCCAGCCGATCTTCGATATGTTTGCGCCGTAGTTCGCGGTAGGTCTCTCCATTCCAGGCATCGATAAGCGAAACCTTGTTCAAGTCCTCCACCACAAGCATGTTTTGATAATCGTTGCAGCAAGCGCGCAGATGGCCTTCCACCGAAATGTTCACATTAACAAAGGGCAGCGGACAAATTTCAGGCAGGACGACCGAATAGCCCCCCGACATCTGTCCGGATTGATTCCCAGCAGGCAACCGATATATCTCATCCACAAGCGGTAATAGAATTTCCTCCATCGACGCGAACGATGCGGTGTTTTCTTCGACTTCAATAAACGAAGCCCCAAGATGGAAGGGGCGACCTAACGTTTTTCGATACTCACTTACGAACCGGACGTTCTCTAGAACACGGTCGAAGTGCGGTTTGCCATGAATCTCAGCGTACGTTTCCGCATCCCCAGCATTAATCGAGAATTTTAGCGAATCAATGCCCGCATCAATCGCCGCCTTCAGCTTCTCCTTTTTGGGAATGGAGCCGTTAGTGGTCACATAAACATATTCATAGCCGATCGCCTTACACTCGGCGATGAATTCAACAATGTGCTTACAGGCGAACGGTTCAGTTCCGGCATGTAGCCCCACATCCCGCGTTCCCAAATCATAAGCTTCGCGCATGATGCGCTTGAAGAATGCCGGGGCCATGGTTTGATGAGGTCGGGTCATTTTTGAATATGCACAGAAAGCGCAACTGTGATTGCAGATGTTGGATATCTCAATCAACATTACTCTAGGAAAGGTAGGGGCTTCCTCATACTCCGCACTTTTCAAAATCTTGTCGCGGCGCGTCTGCATTTTGTTCAAGTTGCCCTGCTCCCCATCGCTTGCACTAGGCTCACTCGGATTATTATTTTCATTCAGGGGGGACATTAAAATTCTCCTAATTGCATTTCGTGACGCCCAACATCAAGGATAAATTGAGACCACTGGTATCGTGGGTGTTTGCCGTTGGTTCCGTATACGTGGATATATGCTGCACCGCCTCTGCAATATATTCCGGTCCCAAACCCACGTATCCTTCGATAAAACCATAGAGAATGATAAACGTGGCTTTCATGCCCTTCAAATCCGGCTCGGAAATATCCACAAAACTCGCATTATTAACGCGTTTAGCTCCACCCCATGAAATCGTAACGAGCGGCTTTCCATCCGGCGGAACACCCCATGGGGTTTGTTTTGATCCGCCATTTCTTTATCCTTATGCGTTCAGAAACTAGAACATCATACGATTTTCAATTCATCCCGATTTGGAAACAACGCTGTTAATCTATATTGTGAGCGCGCGCCGATACACCAGCAATGATGCATTTTTCCCAAACTCTTTGGCATCACCCACATCCAGCATTTGAGATATTGGACGCACCAAGTACGTCAGTTGAAATCCATGGCGCGCAAATTCATAGGTCCAAAACCTTGAATAGCCCTGGTTGTTTTCCTGAATCAGCAAGATAACATACGACTTTGTGACCCGTGCCAGCTCACGCACCAAAGGGTATGAAGGGTGAATTAGTTCTACCGTGGCTCCACGAGTGATGATCATATCAAATTTTTGATCTTCGGCTTTAGACAAATAACGCTGCATCAAATCTTCTTCGGCCGAGCACACACTGCTTAATTGCGGAAACCACTGCATCATGACGTCAAGAGCCGCGCCATTAACGTCCACACCATAAAGGTTCGTGCATCCCACGTCCGCCAAGGCTGCCAAATGGCGACCGCAGTTACACCCAATATCTAATATGGCGTCATTCGCACTCGAAATACGCCCGATAGCTTCTGATACCAACAAACGGGAGTCCGCGGTTAATTCACGAAACGGAGAAGGGTCACTTTTTTCGTCAACCCAGATACGTGCCTCAACCAAACGCGGCCAAAACCAGAGTATGCGACGAAGAATTTTTTGCACAAATGCCCCCGCGCCCGTTTTAGCACTGAGTTGCCCAGCCAGAACGGCATCCGCGTCCGCGTCTGTGACCACCGCATCCCACAGCCACGTCGGGCACAACAAGGAGTTTCGAACCTTGACCCAAAACCCTTTTCCCGAAAATAGATGTTCATCCCACAAAAAATTGAAGCGACCGAAGCGCGTTTCACCTGAATCTTCAATGGCGGGTTTATTCAACTTTGTTTTGGTCATGAATGAACGACGTCCTGCACGGTGGAAGCAACGTACTCAACTTCCTCATCCTTTAAGTCTGGAAAGAGCGGAAGCGTAAGACACTGCCGGTAATATGCTTCCGCATTCGGAAATGATACACCATTACCATCGTCGTGATGCGCGTGAAAAGGTTGGCGGTGCAGCGGAATATAATGCACTTGCGTACCGATGCCCTTGTCTCGCAACGCCACCATCACATCTGCGCGGGTCATGCCTATTTTGTCGAAATCAATCTCAACCACATACAAATGGTGTCCGGACCGCTTTCTGAAATCAGCGTTCGACTGTACTGGGTTGACCACGGCAGAGGAGGCGAACGCCTCATAATAATATGCGGAAATTTCTCTCCGACGCTCTAAAAACCTATCCAATTTCATTAATTGGGAAAGACCAAGCGCAGCCTGAAAGTCCGTCAGGCGATAATTCAGCCCAATTTCTTGCTGTTCGTATGACCATGGGCCTACATCTTCCGCCTTGGTGACTTTAAATATTTGCGGGTCACGTTCCATACCATGGCTGCGAAGCATGCGGAGTTTATGTACAAGCATTTCATCGTTGGTTGTCACCATCCCCCCCTCGCCGGTCGTAATGGTCTTAACGGGGTGAAATGAAAAAATACACATATCACTCGAAGAACATGCCCCCACAGAAGAACCATCTTCGTGTAACGCACCCAGTGCGTGGGCAGCGTCCTCGATGATGATATCGGTCAGCTGACGCAAACCGACCATGGAGGCTGGCAGACCAGCAAAGTGGACCGGAATAATCGCATGCGGCCTCCTCCCCGATAACGCATGAACGACCGTGTCCTCTGTGAGACACAGGGTATTCGCATCGATATCCGCCAAACGAACTTCAGCCCCACAAAGTAATGGTGCACTTGCCGAGGCCAAAAATGTCAGATCCGAAGTTACAACCGTATCCCCCCGCCCAGTCTTGGCCGCAAGGCAGGCAAGATGCAAAGCAGCCGTACCATTTGCGACGGCAACGGCAAAACGCGCCCCGACCCGTTCGGCAAAGACCGCTTCAAAGCGTTCGACAAGAGGGCCCTGGGTTAGGTAATCACCATCCAAAGCCGCCAACACTGCTGCCTTGTCATCGTCATCAATGTGCTGACGGCCATACCCGATAAAACGCTTGGGGATCACTCAATAATCTCCAAAAGTTCTTCATTACTTACCCATTGCGTGTTCGTGTCGCTGGCATACTCAAATCCATTATCGACTGGCTTACCACGTGTACCATTGTACGTTTCTGTATCACGCACGATCTGCAAGTGAGTGGGGCGAATGATATAATAATTGTCAAATTCAATTGTATTGCGCGCTTCGTCACCGGGTATCAGCATCTCATGAAGCTTTTCACCGGGGCGAATTCCGATGACTTCTAGCTTACATTCCGGAGCGAGAGCCTTCGCTAGGTCCTCAATACGCATTGAGGCAAGTTTCGGAATGAACACTTCACCGCCATGCATAAACTCAATGGATTTTTCAACAAACTTGATGCCATCTTCCAGCGTGATCCAAAAACGCGTCATTCGCGGGTCCGTTATCGGCAAAACACCCGACGCACGGCGATTTTTGAAAAACGGGATGACACTGCCGCGCGAGCCAATGACGTTGCCGTAGCGTACGACGGAGAACAGAGGACCATCGAAGCTTGACAAATGATTCGCCGCGACGAAAAGCTTGTCCGAGCAGAGCTTGGTGGCACCATAAAGATTCAATGGGTTAACAGCCTTATCCGTAGACAAGGCAAGCACTTTTTCGACCCCCGTATTCAACGCAGCATTAATGATGTTTTCCGCACCAAGGATATTGGTTTTGATGCATTCCATAGGATTGTACTCAGCGGCGACCACCTGCTTCATGGCGGCAGCATGCACAACAATATCAATGCCTGCAAAGGCTCGCTCAAGACGCGCCTCATCCCTGACATCGCCAATGAAGTAGCGCAAATTGGGCGTATCGAGCTCATTAGCCATTTCGAACTGCTTGAGTTCATCCCGGGAAAACACAACAACGCGTTTAGGCTTGTGGTTCGCCAAAACATGTTTGACGAATGCCTTACCGAACGATCCCGTTCCACCTGTGACCAAGATCGATTTTCCATCAAAAAATCCCATTTACGTACCTTTCCGCCTTCTATTTGACGAGATCCCACTTCAGAGGGGTTCCTCTGGGGATATCCTTTGTCGAGATGCATCCAAAAATATCTTCTATATGCTTAGGTTCCAATCCATAGCCAGGCCGGATCGAACGTATGTTTGCAGGCGCAAACGTGTCTCCCTTTTTCATGTCTTTAACGACGTAAAGCGAACGACGAAAAACAACACTGCTTCGAGCCGCGTCCTGACGGCCTATCTTGACGTCTCCAAGTGCATCCCAAGCCGTCCGACAGTCCTCAACCAACGTCTTAAATTCTGGCGGCTCCATTGAGAAGGTGGCGTCTGGTCCGCCCTCGGAACGATCCCGTGTAAAGTGCTTTTCAATAATGTTCGCCCCCAGCGCAACGGCCGCTACAGCCACACTGGTGCCTAACGTATGGTCTGAAAGCCCAGCAATGACATCATATGCTGCTGCCAGCCGCGGTATGGTCTGAAGATTACTATCTTGAGGTTGTGCCGGATAGGAGCTCACACAATGCAGCAGCGCAATATCGCGGGCGCCGGCTTCTTTTGCCACCGCCAAAGTCTCTTCGATTTCAGCCTCACTGATCATTCCTGTCGAAATGATTAAAGGCTTTCCCGTAGCCGCAACCTTGCGAATTAAGGCAAGGTCCGCAGCCTCAAATGAAGCAACTTTATAAGCTGGGCAGTTCAACCCTTCCAGAAAATCAACGGCAGTTTCATCGAACGGAGAGCTAAACACCGTAATACCAAGCTCACGCCCCTTCTCAAACAAGGCTGGATGCCAGTCCCGCGGCGTGTGAGCTTCTTCGTACAACTCATAAAGACGGCGACCGTCCCACAGGCCGCCTTCAATAATGAAGCCTGGTCCATCATGATCAATTGTGAGGGTATCTGCCGTGTACGTCTGTAGTTTGACGGCGTCGGCACCAGCCTCTTTCGCCGCTTCCATAATAGCAAATGCGCGCTCGATATCACCTTTATGATTACCAGAAAGTTCGGCAATTACATATGGGGCCTCATCGTCATTAACTAGACGCTCACCAATTTTAAAACCGCTCATGTTCGAGCTCAATATTTAATGCACCTTTTCAACGATCGGAAAGCTGACGTATTTTTCTTTCAATTTGACAAACCCCGCCTTTAAAAACACCCGTTGCGACGCGACATTATCTGCATGAATATATGCATTCATACGAACTTCAGGAAATAGCCTCCTAGCGTACATTAGAGCGGAATAAGCAATCCCCTTATTACTGTAATTATGTGCCACCAAGATTGAAACTTCAAATGTGGAAGGCATTGGGTCTTTGGTTTCTTTGGGATCAATAATATCTAAACGCAACATGCCCACTGCATAATCATTACACTCAATAATCGCTGTATAGTTTTCAGACTCTACCATTTTGCGACAAAACCAAGCGCGATGTTCAGACAGCCCTGGCACACGCGGGTTTCTGGCATATTGACGGGCGCAGGGGTGACGTTGCCATTCAAGTAATTGGCCCGCGTCATCTTCATTTATACGGCGAAGGCTCACAACTTGGCCATCACTTGTGCATATAGGCTCTAAAACAAGGTGAAGTCGGTTCACGCCCCGTCCATCACAGATGCCTGCTGCACGTTGCGACAATTCATATGTGCGGTCCGGGTCTGACGCCAGTGTTTTCAACAATTGGGTAATCGAGCGAACTCGCATTTCCTCATTTGCATCTGCAAGTACGATGGCACCTGTTGCAGCGAGCTCCTTCGCTACCCGCTGTTGATTTTCTGCAAACGCAATGACCAACGACGGCACACCTAAACAGCAACGTTCCCATGAAGCACTCCCACCAGCGCCAATGGCGAGGTCAGTTTCAGCAAGAAGCGGTGCGACATCATCCATACCCACATGCACATGGACCATGGTCGCCATATCACGCGCCCTTTCCCTAACCTGATTAATGTACGGAGCGCTTGGACCAAGCAACACATCAACTGTCACTTGAAGGCCGTTTACCGCAATGCAACCCAACACTTCTATCGTGATATTATCGGGATCAGTCATCCCTAATGAAACAAGTATTCGAGCGGGCGAATTAGCATTTTTTCGTCGCAAGAGTGAACGCTGCCGCCACTCCGCAAACTGCGGACGTAGAAGAGCATATTCAGTACCAACCAATACCCGACAATCATCAGGAACCAGTCCTGTATATTCATCCGGAACTCGTCCGAAAGTCTGGTCTAATAACACATCGCAAATATGTGCCCGATTGGCTAGATCATCAATGACCAGTACTTTGCGAGCAACGGCTCGGCATGTGCTTTCATAGTCTGCACCAATGCCATAGTGATCGATCACCAATAAGTCCACACCATCCGGAGCAAGACCACATAGCGCCTCGGCACAAAAGAGGTCGGCATCCATCAGCACCTTGACCTGATGCTGCGAGCGCTCCAAGGCCGGAACCGTATCCAAAGCTTGCCCACATACGGCGAACGCACAGGTCCAACCGTTCCTTCCCAATTCATCCGCCAGCGTCAAGCAACGCATTACATGCCCGCCGCCCATGGCTGGAGAAGCGTCGGCGCGAAACAACGCCTTCATGCCGCCCAACACCCCTCATGTGTCAACGCAACCAACGCTTCAACAACTCTTTCATACGATTTTCCGTCGTCAAAGGGATCGCCATAATGTCTGAAGAATGCCCCGCCCCGCTCACGAGGCGCGAAGGCAGCGCCACTTGTGATGTCGCGCTTCAGAGTTGCACAAAAACGGGGAAGACTTTCGCGTTCCAATGTGATGCCGTCATCAAGCAACGCAAGCCCTTCCTCTTCCCATGTGTAGCACTGATTAAAGGCATATACTCGCCGATCGCGTGTCATAGCCTCGAGCAACATAGTACTGGGCATATCCATCACGAAGCAGTCAGCCGCATCCAGGAACGCAACAAATGGTAAGTCCGTTACACAGCGCACACGTTCGCTGTATTGGGATCTGAATTTATACACCACGGGCATGTCATCTGCGGTATCCCCCATATTGCCTTTGACAATAATTTGCACGTTCGGGTCTACAAGCAGCGCCTTCATAATTGCGCTCTGTATCTCCGTGTGGCGAAATTCATTTTCCGTCGCCATAACCAATTGCCGATTGCGCCATGCGTGAACCACAGATGGAAAAATGACTAATGGCTTCTTCGTGTCCAGACCATAGCGTCGGCAGACATCGGCCTTGGACATCGCAGGTCTACTGGCAAAATCCAAGCTGGGACTGCCGACAGTCTTGTGCTCAAGCTCGACCGGCAGCGGATTGGTAAAGTGAGTAGAGCAACCCGGAGCGTAAATCAAATAATGGCTGCAATAGCGAAATTCTTGATAATGGTAAGAAAATTCGCGTTGAAAACCGATAGCGCCGTGCTGCAGGACAACGACGGGAACACTGGCTTTACGCGCGCGCGCAGCAACATGACGAAGAAATGAATCTGCCCCCAAATTGGTCGCCGTCACAGCCCCCACGCTCAGGGTACGAAAGGCCTCATCTGCCGCCCGGCAGTTGGCGAGGCATTCGGGAAGTTCATGATCGAGAAATGCGTCTAGGTGCGTTTCGGCATAATCGAACCAATCAATACCCCGGAATGAAAAGAACTCCCTTATTTGGCGATCTTCTCCGAACGCAGGACGAGCGATACTCATCGACATGTCCTCGCCCACGGGCACACCCAGTCCAGAAGCACCGACAATCGGTTGGCCCGCACCACGCCAACGCCATATTGGAACGTACGGCACTAACGCCTCATCCAGAACGATGGGCTGCAAGACCAAGATGCCTTTGCCCTGTTTTTTACCTGCCACCTTTGCCTTGAGTAGGCCGAAGATGCGCGCAGAGGTTTTGCGAACGCCGTGGTGTTTTATAAAGCGGAATAATCGCTGCAACCCGTTTAAGGGTTTCGGATAAGCATGTTGGCGTGGACGACTGCCATGCACTAAAATCGAAGCGATTTCAAGCTGCTCACAAATACGCGCAATATCATTACCGTACAGAAACGTAAAATCCTCGCCAACATCAAGCCCAAGCGGCTCGGTCTTTTCATCGACGAAGGCCAGAACCGACTGTGGCTTCAGGGATTGCAGCGCATCCAAAAGCTCCGCCAGCCGAACGACGGCACCGTCACATACGTTCTTCATTCGGTAATGTTCCATGGAAAATGGACGGATATCCTTCTCCATGATTTCATCATTTTGCTTTGCCAGTAAATCATCCAGATTGGCGCACAGTTGCTCTACAAGTTGGTAGCTTGTCTCGCCGTAGCGTTGCAGGGCCGCATCATCGGTAAAGTCTGTCGACACATAAACAGTAGCACCCGCCTCCCGCAATGCCTCGGCAACGGCAACCGTGCAGGCATAAAAGCATGGCTTTTTATATCCCGATGAATACGCAAGTGCTGCAGAAACCTGGCATTTATATTCAACAACAGCCATCAGATCGCAAGAATTATTAAGCATAGCTTGCTATTGTGCCTTTTGACATTGCACAGGTTTACTTATAACCAGATGATGAAATTCACAAAGGATGTTTCCCGCAATAACCAACCGCCGACCATCTTCTGTGCGAACCGTATATGATCGAATGGGGTTCTCGCTCTTTGGCAAATCAACCGGCAGATCAAATGGAATAAATTCAAACTCCACCCCCAATTGCTCCAAATGGCGCTGGGTTGACTGAACAGAAAATCCTGTAAGGCCTGTTTCCCACCCGTTGGGTAAAAAGTTGTTTCGAAAGTAAACGCGAGTATCAATGTCTTGGACATTAAAGATCGAGTATACAAACATTCTTCCACCTGGTTTAAGCCAGCTAATCCACCGCTCGAGCACAGAAAGCGGGTCGTCGAAAACCGCAAGGATTCCTGAAGCAGCAATTACATCATAAGCATTATCGGGAACAAAATCGTAGGCATCGCCATGATGTAAAACGATTTGACTGGCAATCTCGCTCTTCGTGCCCCGCTCAATGAGCTCTTCGTTCGCTTCCAAACCTTCCAGCCGCCACTGCGGGTATCTATCTTGAACATGACTAAGAAAAAGACCATCTGCGCAGCCAACATCAAGAAATGTCTTGTTGTTTTCCTGGTCACCAACTCGTGCTGAAATTAAATCGATAAGCGCACGTTCGTGATGCTTAAGTTCACGACCAGAAGTATAGGCCGCAATCTGGCGAGTGTAGCTTGGTTTATTGTGTAACGGCATGTCTGTCCACTATCACAAGTGGCCGGAAAGTGTTTTCGCCATTTGAAGTGTTTCCTCAAATGCATCAACGTTCAAATCACCTTCTACTGACAGCAGATCACGTAGGCCCTTATGCACATAACCACATTGGGCTATTGCGAGTAATGGATTATCATTGATACCGTCGAATAATGCATCAAACAGTGGGCCAAAACGGCTGGTAATTTGTGCACCGAAGGTAACCTCAGAACCGTATTCGGAATCACTTAGGGCAGAACTACTTCCCTGAGGGGCAGACGTTTTCGTCAGAAAATAACGCAAATCGCCATCACCAACCCATGCGGCGCTTTGAGGGTAAGAATGACGTCGTTCACTGGTGTCATAAACAACTCCACGCGGGAGTGGCGTAGGAGTTTCATAGCCAAAAGAACCAAGGCGATTACTGAAGTCCTCCGCGGTATATGTACGCAAGTAAGGAACTTTCCAATCATCCATAAACTCTGCGACATATCGAGTGGAATAACGCATCAGACGTAGCCCATCCAAGCAAGCGTCAATATCTACATTCTTAAGCTGCTGCCGAAAACGGCGCATGGCGTACCAGTAAAGGCCACCTGCGCCATAAACATAAATCCAGGCCTGCCCACCAGTTTTCAGCACACGCGAAATTTCTGCAAGGCAAGCGTCGGGATTAGCCGTGTGCATGATCACACCGTTGCACCAGACAAAATCAAAGCTGTTATCTTCAAAAGGTAGCGTTTCAAGGCTGCTCTGGGTACATGTGAAATTGCTATGACCAAAGAGCTTCAAGTTACGTTCGGTACTTTTGATATTCTTAGGACTGATATCCACGGAATCAACAGAACGAGCACCATTACTCATCATATATACAGAACCACGCCCATTGCCGCAGCCTGCGTCTAGGCATACTTTACCTGAAAATGCCTCTTGGGGGTCAATGCCGTTTCGTTCGTAGCGCTGGGCAAGCGGTTCAATAAATTCTTCGAGTTCCCTCCTCCCATATAGCTCGAAACTTTTCCCAAAAACATCATCGTGAAGATGTTCCATATTGTCGGTCATAATGCAGCTCTCTCCATTTCATCATTTTTTCAGTTCGGTGATAGGTAGATTAGGACTTCGCCCTGCGCATCAATCCACCAAATGGCCGGGAATAAAACGTCGGCCCTGATTGTCCTTATGCCAAATCGTCTCGTCGCGCCACGCATTCATAACCTCATAAAAGCGTGCGGGCGTGATGTCGATGAAGTGGCAGAAATCTTGAACATAATCTTCGGATAAATCCTCAAGGTCATACTTGCGCACCAACTCTTTCGCTTCATCACGCGTAATAAGGCCGTTGCGGATATCCTCACATGCATGATCGGTGGCGCGGCCGTAGCCGAATTTCAGCACCTTAAAATACTGATGGATACGGTTGATTTTTTCATCAATCCCAACGTAGGTCCGGTATGTGCCCTGACGCGGAGAACCCAGTTCTTCAAACCCGTAAGTTTTGGCAATACGCAGGTTTTCCTCGGAATCCCAATTGTAATAGTAGCTGCTAAACACGGCCTTTGTGGATGAGCTCTCCAGTTCCTTGGGATAGTCGTAATTCACCAGTTCCTCATATGGAATGCCGTGTTTTTCGGATACAAACTTAGCGTCCATACCATTGTTAGCGGCAAACTTCATGAACCAGGCGTGCGTCATCTGATTACTAGCGGCTATGTCGGCATCGCCACCGTATTCAAAGGCGGAGTTTTCACCCAAAACGGCAAGCGGGATGTTGAATTGCAGCGCCATACGAAGCGGCAATGCATGTAGCATGGTGTGGCTCAGAAGGTCGGGATCACCATAATCCTCAAATCCCAACCGCACCAACTCGCGATGACGTATTTGCTCCGGCGTGAAGACAAACAGGTTCGCCCCCATTTTAGGGATGCATTCCAAGTTACGTTTACCAATATCAGTCTTAATGCCGTAATCGACATTCACCGCAAGAATTCGAAGCCCACGTCCAAGAAGGCGATGAATCTGGGTGATGCTATCCTTACCGCCACTCACTGGCACCAAGGCATCAAAATAAGGAGCCTTAGCGGCCTTTGCTTCAGCGACCAAATCTTCGAACTCTTCCGCACGATCGGCCCAGTTGATGCCATTAAGGGCTTCCGTTTTTTGAGCACTCGCCTGACACGCGCTGCAAGTGCCGCGTTCATCAAACGAAATGTGCGGTTTTGTGCTCGGAATCAGGCATTGTGTGCAATAGCGCATAAAAATAATCTCAGTCAGGTTGTTAATCGGAAGAACGAAATTTTATAGTCCGCGCAGGACTGCCTTGAGCAATGGCAAAGTCAGGAATTACCCCCGTCGCCACAGAGCCAGCAGAAATGATTGCCCCGTTGCCAATGCGCGCACATTTCGAGACGAAAACATGTACCCCAAGCCAAGCGTCCTCGCCAATATAAATAGGGGCATGTTCATAGCTCTGCTCGCGCATCGGCATTCCTTTGGCAATGCCATGGTCAGAAGCATTCAACATACAGTAAGCCGAAATTAGAGTTTTTTTGCCGATCAAAATATCCATGCCAGCGTTCAAACAGGTCCCCATGCCCAAAACCGTCCGCTCGCCGATTTCTATTTTTGCATCATTGGCGGAAACCAGACGCACATTTGTGTCAAGCTTCACGCCATCGTGAAGAATGATACGACCGTTTTCACGCACCTTTAAATGAACTCCAGGCATCAACGTGACATTGCGCCCGATTCTAATATTCTTGGCGTGACCGTCAATTTGCAGCATCAGCGGGCCAAGAGCGTGAAAGCCCGGTCCGCACTGAATACCCTTGAGTCTGAACAACGTCCGATACATGAGCGTCCAAAAATTATTGAAATTTCCCGCCAATTGCGACTCACTACCTGTCATCGAAATGGATTGCGCATCGACGGGCTGAACTAACGTGTCCACCTGGAGCGCTGTATTTTCACGGACTGAAGATACAGTCCGGGCAATGTTTTTGATGCTATCAAAGTCGTCGATATTGGTCAGCATCTGATCGGGAATAGAAATTGCCAGCGCACTTTCCAATCCAAGAATCAAACTGGCTAAACCAAATGAATCAATAGCCCCAGACGTCAACAGTGGTGTATCGTTCTTCAGCGGCGCGCTCAATCCGAGATGACTACGTTTCACTTCTCGCTTGACGCAGCGGCGGACCGCCGACAACACGTCACTGTCATCAAGCCGCTCCGCGTCGATATCCTCTACCCCAAAGGTATTCTGCTGATGCTGCGCCACATATAATTCCTTGCTTGCCTTACGAGACACTTTTCCAGATGTAGACTTCCGTAGCCAGCGGCTAGGTGTCAGGTAAACATCCGTTGGCACCACTTCGGTTTGCGCAGAGATTACCTTAAAGACCTCTTGGCGGATCATAGCCATTATGGCAGGGTCCGTTTCTTTGGTTTCCGCCAACACAACGAGACTTTGCGTCCCCAAAGCTTCCTGTTCAATACCTACGGCAGCAACCCGCCCTGGAATGATTCCTTCCACTTTCATGATCGCTGCCTCAATGTCCTGCGGATAGATATTTTTACCACCAATAATAATCAAATCCTGAACGCGACCCGTGACAAACAGCTCCCCGTCTACCATGTACCCGAGATCACCAGTGAAATAACGATTTTCCCGAACGGTTGTCGCTGTCGCTTCCGGATTACGGTAGTATTCGTTCATAAGTGCGGGCGACGAAATGACGATCTGCCCTAACTGGCGTTCGCCAAGCGCCCTTCCATCCGGATCAATAACATGAACTTCGGTATCGGGAAGCGCCCGCCCGGAACTCACCAACGTTCGCACCCTGCGGCTTTGACTGCCCGCTGACATAGCCTTGCCGTCAGCTTCTAATGTTGTTGTGTCAATCGTATCCTTGACAACAGGATGACCGAACCCGCCGCTGGTCACAGCAAAGGTGTTTTCCGCCATTGCGTAACTGCTCGCCAGCATCTCTTGCGTAAAACCATTTTCAGAGAAGCGCTCCACAAATGCGGTGCAGCTTTCCGCCATAATCGGCTCGGAACAATTTACAACGCCGCGCAACGAAGACAGGTCCAATTCAGCGGTGTCTGATTTTGAAACATTCGCCGCCATGAAACTAAAAGCAAAATTAGGGAGCCACGACAAGGTAGCACTATGCTTCGCGACTGCCCTAGGCCACATTGCCGGTCGACGAACCCAGTCAAATGGCGAAATTGCAACCACCGGAATTCTCATCACCATTGGCAGAAAAAAACAGGCGATCAACCCCATGTCATGATACAGCGGAAGCCAGCTTACAATCTTATCGCCTTCGCCGGCACCAATCATACTGGTATAAGCATCAATATGCCCCAACAATGCTTGATGCGAGACTGCCACACCTTTTTTGACGCCGGTCGTGCCGGAAGAATATTGCAAAAAGGCAATGGAATCTGGCGTCACGCTTAACGGCAAACGATCGCCGATAATTGGCTCGTCTGAAATGTCCAATGGCGTCACGATTATAGTATCGTGAATAACGCCGCTCGCTTTCTCCCTCAGGCTTGAGGCAAGCTCCGAATACGTGACAATAATATGAGCATCGGCATTGTCTAAAAGCGCGCCGATGGTCTGGAAATAAACCTCTTCAGAAAATTTAGGTGATGGAAATGCGAACATCGTCGGCACTAGGCCACCCAAAAGAGCGCCCAGGTAAGCGGCATAGAGATCGACTGAATGTGGCAGGATAACCACGACCCGCGAGCCGACCTCTAAGCCAGCCTTGCGGAAAGTCGCATTCCAAAGCTCTCCACGTGCAAGGAGGTCACGATAAGAAAGAAGCTCGTCCTTTCTTTCCATATGCACAAGGTGAAGGAACGCACGCCCATCGTCCAGCGTGGCGTTTGCCCGCAAGACGTCTGATATCAGCATATTGTCAAATTGACGCATGTTGAAGGACCGTGTTTGTTGACCACGGCTCATGAAAGGTGCTGATCCACAAACAACTTGCTACTCAAAACGTAGAACAAAAATAAATTGCGGCTGTGATCAGGGTCCGGATCTGCCATAAGGTTCTCAATAGCATTGCGATCGATCATGTCATAAATTGGACTGTTGTCCAGCAGCATGGCTCTCACGTCTGGATCGGCAACATCCAAAAGATCCAGCAACGGCGCATTGAAGCCCATTTTTCGGCGGTTATTTATGATCGGGTCTGGCACGATGCCTCGCATTGCCTCCCGCAACACAGCCTTGGCTTTGCCGTCCTGCACCAAATGTCTGGTGGGCACGGATGAGCAAAACTCCATCAAATTCCGATCAAGAAATGGTGAACGATTTTCAACAGACCAATACATTGCATTCAAGTCTTCTTCATGCATCGGTGGCGGCACGGTCTCTACGAATAACTCATTCAGCATACGATTGCGCAGGTGTCCCAGCACATAGCAGTTCTCATCAAAAGCCTCATCAAACGGGACATGCATGTAACGGCCAAAGAGTTCCGCATTCATATAAAGGTGGTCGCGTGCGTCGGGTTTGTTGATAAAAAGATCGGGGTCTTTAAGAATTGGATTTTGCGTCAATGGTGAGATATGGGTCTGCCAATTTCCCAATGCCTCGCAGTGGCTATTGGGCTCCCCGGCTTGGTCGGCGAGATAAAGCAGATGATGATCGTAATAACCGGAAAAAATCTCGTCTGCTCCGGTTCCACTAACAACCGTTTTATAGCCATGCCCCGCTACGGCTTCCATCAAGAGCCAGTGGGCATATGCCGAAATGGTATAGACGGGCGCATCGTGGTAAGCCACCAATGCACTGAGGCGAGGTAAAAAGTTTTCCGTCGAAAGATCTATTTCTGTGTGACGAAGTCCTTGCGCGGACACGGCCAGATCCACCATATCCTGCTCGGCGTAGCGTTCGTGGCTGTTAACTATGGTAAACCCATGCACATCGTAACCCAGAACATTGTGCGCAATGCTGACCAAGGCGTTTGAGTCGACGCCACCGCTCATGCAGAATGCCAACGGCACATCTGATCGCAGGCGCAAACCAACCGCCTTTACGATAGACTCACGCGCTCCCTCTACTGCATCATCGAAGCTTAGGCTCTTGTTTTCCTGTAAGTGTGGCTGCCAATAGGGTGTGGGGTTACCCTGTTCATCGGCTGTCACTTCCATAACGCAGCCTGCAGAAAGTTCGCTTACACCCTGCCAAAAAGTCTCACCCGTTTTGTTAAGAGATCTGTAGCCGTTAATGATAAAGCGGCAAATCTGACGCTGATTAATTTCCAATTTCTGCCCGCGTAGAGCCTCGATAAATTTTACCTCAGAGCCAAAATACAGACCGCCATTTTCAGAAAATAAATACAGCGGTTTTTCCGCAAAACGGTCGCGCCCCAACGTCAAGGTTCCACTGGCTTCATCAAACAAGGCAAAGGCGAACATGCCTTCAACTTGATCCAGTGCTTCATTGCCGTCCAGTGCCAGCGCCCTAAGAAGAACTTCGGAATCTCCAGATGTCTTAAAGCTCCCCTCTCCACGTGCCTCCAGGTCTTTTCTGATTTCCAGGTAGTTATAAATCTCGCCGTTAACCACCAACCATTTGCCATGATGCCCCATGGGTTGGCGGGCACGTTCATCCAAATCAAGAATTGCTAAACGACTGTGCAACAAACATGTCGACCAACCAGGGTGCATTTTTTTGCGGTATACACCTACACCATCGGGGCCTCTACGCCCCATGCGCGACAAGCAGTTTTCCACGCGCTCATCCGCGGGCGGATTTGGGCCTATATAGCCGGCAATGCCACACATCCGACTATTTGCACCCCTGGAAGGTTTTTTGAAGTGCACCAAGATGTTCAACATCATCTAGGTGGGCAACAATCGTCATGCCTTCTTCTGTAAGGTATTCTTGGCAGGCCGTTTCATGCCCAGTTTCGATCAGCAGAACGAAATAGCTTCCACTGCCATTCATGGCCAGAACTGGGTGTAAGCCATGTGTAGGCAGCCGACTATTCATTGATGGCGTGGCGTAATAGCCCCAGATTTTTCTCGCGACATCGTACTCCGTACCGCTATCTGTAACGAATGTAACTTGGTCATCGGGATCAAGCTCAATCCGTGCGCAATCTTTGATTTCAATTTGTCCATGCACCCCGCAGCGGTATGTTCGCGGCGGATTTTTCTGTTCAATTTTCACTGCGCGAATTCCTCAAGAAACATTTTAGCGTTCAAAAAGTAGAACATGAATTTGCTCTCGCTGTTGGGCAGATGCCCCTTCGCCAGCAAAGCCTCGACGCGGTCGCGACGGATGTAATCGTAGATGGGGCTGTCACACAGGATTTCTTTGCGCATCTTAGGATCTGAAATGTCGAGGAACGAATAAATTGGCGCATTAAAGCCAACCTTACGGTGGCTATCGAGAACGACATCGGGAACAATGCCGCGCATGGCGTCACGCAACACAACCTTCGCCATACCGCGCTGAACTAGGTGGCGGCTCGGAATCGTGTATGCCAGCTCGCATAGTTTTCTGTCTAAAAACGGCGACCGGTTCTCGATCGAATAATACATCGCGTTCAGATCATCTTCATGCAGGATCGGCGGGACGGTTTCGTGAAACAGCTCATTGAACATGCGATTGCGCATGAGATCATCGCAATAGTGCTCTTCTGCGAATGCTTCCTTCCAATCCCCGACGAACCACTCCGAAAATTCATCCGCACCAAGGTATAGGTGTTCGCGTTGGCCTGGATTGTCGACGAATGCCCTAGGGTCTTGCAAAAGTGGATTACGCACGACGGGTTTGATATGCGTTTCCCATTCATCACGCGCCTGATCAAAACGCACGGGATCACCGCGAACGGCCGCTAAATAAAGTAAGTGATGATCATAGTAGCCGGAATACAGTTCGTCTGCGCCTGTACCGCTAACGGAAATTTTGTAGCCCGCATCGTGAATGGCTTCGAGCAACATCCATTGTGCGTAATATGAAATGGTCAGAACTGGCGCGTCGTGCGCACGAACCAATGTACGAAGGCGCTCTAGGAATTTGTCCGTTGTCACATCTACGGTCGAATGGCGGAGCCCCTGTTGCTGTACTGCAGCATCGACGATGCCCTGTTCTTCATAGCGTTCGTCTGTGTTGACGATCGTAAAACCATGGACATCGTAATTAAAAATGTTTTTAGCTATCGATATCAAAGAGTTTGAATCGATCCCACCGCTCATACAAAATGCCAAAGGAACATCGGCGCGCAACCGCATCCGCACTGATTCTATCATCGCCTCGCGAGTTTGAGCGACGGCATCGTCATAACTCATGGTATCGACAGGATTGAATTGCGGCACCCAATATAAATGGGTCGAGGCACCCTCGCGGGTCACCTTCACAGCCGAGGCACGGGCAACCTCTTCAAGCCCTTTAAAATAGGTCGCTGGTTGTTTGTACAACGAGCGGTAGCCATTAACCATGTGTCGATGCAGATGATTAATATCAGGTGCCAAAACCCGTCCCATCATAGCGAATATGAACTTGGCCTCCGAAGCGAAATACAAGCCTTCTTTGGCTTGATGGATATACAGTGGCTTCTCGCCAAAACGATCCCTACTGAGAACCAAAGAACCATCATTTTCGTCGTACAGGGCAAAAGCCCACATACCTTCACAGCGCTCAAGAGCGCCGATCCCCCATCGCTTCAGCGCCAGCAACAAGACCTCCGTATCACTCTCAGTAGAAAACGTTTCTCCTTCTTCTACAAGGCGGTTGCGCAGCTCAACGTAATTGTAAATTTCTCCGTTGTAGCTCAGCGTCAGGGCACCTCTTTGCAGTGGTTGGTTCGCACGTGCATCGAGATCAATAATGTTCAACCGCGCATGCATCAGACACACATGACGATCCTCGCTAGCGGTGCGACGATACACACCGTTGGCGTCCGGGCCACGATGTCCCATGACGGTAAGACACGCGCGCTCACGCTCCTGAGCAAGCGGTGTGTTACCGATGAAGCCCGCTATGCCACACATAAATTTATTCGATTATGCAATATGTTCAGCCATCAAAATGTCACCTTGCTTGATGGGTTTTAGCAGCGGCCTGTCGAGGATTCGATCGAAGTCCGCAGAAGGAATTCCCTCCGTCGACCGCAAACAGATCAGGTCACCCGGCGTCAGCACATGCCCTGTTGCCATATCACGATCGGCAAAAATAGAGCGGCGCACACCTATATTACCCTTTTCGCAGTCTTGAACGTGCTTGTCACCGGCACCGATTAGAACCTGGGCCATGCGCACACGCTCGACTAATTCCTGCATATCGTTCGGATCTGCAGAAAGTTGATGATCGCGAAATTCAGAATGTTTTTTATCGATCGTGAAGTGTTTCTCGATCACCCGGGCGCCCAAGGCCACAGAGAGAACTGCGGCATCAACACCAATTGTGTGGTCTGAGTAGCCAGCCCAATGCCCCAAGCCTTTGAGATCACCAATTGCCGACAAGTGTGCATGCTCAGGTGCGGTTGGATACGACACTACGCAATGCAGCAAGGCAATATCCTGATCTATGCCTTGCTGTTTCCAAATCTCTTCAATTACGGCAACAGAATTTCTGACCTGCTCCAAGTCAGCCAGCCCAGTCGACATAATGATCGGCTTGCCCGTACGGGCAACCGCGCGCAGCAACGGCACATTATCGTTATCGCCAGACGCAATCTTAAAGGCGGGGACCAAGGCATCTAGGTACACAACCGTCTCGACATCGAAGGGGGTCGACATAAAAACCACACCCGACTTTGCCGCAACCTTACTCAGTTCTGCGAACTGATCGCCACTAAACTGAAAGCGCTTCAATTGGGCAATACGGTCGACTTGGGAAGATGCTACGAGCTTTTCGGGAACGATAGACTGAAACTTGACCGCATGCACCCCGGCTTGGGCCGCGCTGCGGATCATCTCTTTCGCCAAATCAAAATCGCCCTCATGATTATTACCGATTTCAGCAATCACAAATACGTCGTCATTTAAGTCTACATGACCAATTTTCATTGAATAAATCCAGAAAGTTCAAAACCGTTATCGAACATAATCGCCATGATGCAAGCACCGCTCAGCATCGCCTTCAAAATGATAACTTTTCAACAACAGAGCACCATCTTTACAAATGAGGTATGGCCCCTGCTTTTGAATGAAGCATATACGCCCCACGGTCCCGCGAATTTTCATATTAGAAGGTACAGCTCTCAAAAGTCGCACCTTTTGACCATCAACAAAACCAAATGCACCTGGATACGGGTATGTCAGAGCGCGCAGAAAGCGGTCAACGTCCTCCACACCCATAAAGTCTAAGCGCACATGACCATCTGCATCTTTACGCTGATGCCAATAACAGGCCTCCGCACCATCTTGCTTGCGAGGGATGTGTGAATTGCTTTCCAACTCAGCAACGGCACCAAGAACCAGATCCGGAAAAATGGCATTGGCCTGTGCGTGCATCGTCGCAATCGTGTCCGCCGTACCAATTGGTAGTCGGGCCTCAGATAAAATGGGCCCTGTGTCGATACCTTCATCCACCTCAATCACACTGATTCCGGCCTCAGTCTCACCATTGATCATTTGCCAGTTCAATGGCGACCCCCCACGGTATTGTGGTAAGCGCCCCGTATGCAAGTTTATGGAGCCACGCGTGGGAATGGAAATAATGTGCGATCGGAAAATAGTGGAAAATCCCGCAATGATTGATAGGTCTGGGGCCTGTTGAACGAACCATTCAACGAATTCCACCGCATTGACGTCTGCCACTTCTTTGACGGACAAGGAAAATTCACGCGTTATGTCCTCAACAACATCACGCTTCCCAGCGGGCACGATCAGCCCGCCGATCCCATGGCCAACACGCGCCAACGCCTCAACGACGCGCACGCCCCGTTCACCATTTAAAAAGATATAGATATTATCCATTACAAGCTGACAAGGATGCCGTCGGGCTCCTCTTGCTCCAACGCTTATTTCTGCTTGAAGTATTCGGGATGACGCGCAGCTAGGTCTTTGTACCACTCAATATATTTGGGGTAGCCCTGATCTAGGGGCCATTCAGGCTCATAACCTATCAATTCACGGGCCTTATCGATGCACAATGTTCCGCGGTCGGGCATCAAGTTATCCTTATCCTCGTACTTCACATTGACACCTGGAAAGTGTCCTTGGATAATATCCGCCATTTGACCAATTGTGCGGGCGCTGCCATAGGTCAGGTTGAAAATTTCATTACGGGAGTTTTTGTTCTCCATAACCCGGATCAATCCCTGCACAAAATCGTCGATATAGGTAAAGTCCAAGCCATCCCCACCATCGCCAGCAATGGTGATATCCTTCCCAAACAACGCATTTTCAATAAATATCTGACCCACGCGGCGGCTCACACAGCGCTCACCATACAGAGCAGACGGACGAATAATTGTATATGGAAGATCAAAAACCTGATTATAGGCGATAACGATCTTTTCGCCTGAAAACTTCAATGCGCCATATATACCCAGCGGCTCGCAATGCGTCGTTTCATCAACCTGACCACCGTCGAAGTGACCGTACACCATTGATGATGAAAGGTAGATGAAGTGCTCAACCGAACTTCCGCGAGAAGCATCCAGTGCATTTTCCAGGGTTCGGAAACTATGGTCAAATGTGGTAAAGGGATTTTTGTTGGATCGATTGGCATGAGAAACAGCCGCCAGTTGCACAACGACCTGAGGCTGAATTTCATCGATCAATCTGCTCATTGCATGATAGTCACGCGCATCTTGCACATACAATTTGACGCCGGCTTCCTTGATCAAGTTTAGACGCTCATTGACCACTCCCAAAGACAGTTCGGGGTGAGGTACGTTGTCAGAATTCGCCGTCAGGGAAATAAGGTTATTAACCTCCAGCCCATCTATGATGGACACCTCCGCACCCAATTTGACCAGTTTTAGGGCAAGGTTGTGGCCAATAAAGCCTGCTCCGCCGACTAAGCAGATGTGGCGGTTCTTAAAGGGAATCAACGTCATTTCGTTACCTCGTGAATAGCGTTTTTCAGAGCCGCGGCAACGGTCTCCATGTCATTTTCGTTCAAGTGCGGGCCGACCGGGAGCGCTATCGACTGATCGCTGATGCGTTCCGCATTGGGGTAAGACTTGGCATCGTAACCATATTTCTCACGATAATAAGTCATCCGCGGCACAGGTTGCGGGTAATAAACGCTCGTTCCCACGCCTTCGGCGTTCATAACATCCATAATGTCAGCGCGCAGGTGTGCAATACCCGCATCGAGGATAGCAGAAAGACAGTAGTAGCTGCTCTGGAACCTGCCATATGTCGACTGCAAAAGCATCACTTCCCCAATGTCTCCGAGCGCTCGCTCAAGGCTCTGATAATTCGTCTCACGCTTGGCCATGAAATCGGGAAGTTTTTTTATTTGCTCGATGCCAATAGCCGCATGGATTTCGCTCATACGATAGTTATAGCCAAGATCAACGACGTCATACATGCCAGGAATTTTACGCTCGCCGTGGGTGCGGTCAACACCGAAGGCTTTCTTCAGGCGAATATCATCGGCCAACGCCTTGTCCTTGGTAATGACCATTCCGCCTTCAGCGGTTGTCATATGCTTTACCGGATAGAACGAAAATGCTCCAACATCGCCTAACAGCCCTGCGTGCACACCATCCAGCTTGGAGCCAACAGCCAGAGCAGCATCCTCGACAACCAACAGCCCGTACTTCTCGGCAATGGAATTCACCCGTGTCACATCCACGGGCATGCCAAGAAAGTGCACAATGGAAATTGCCTTGGTCCGCTCGGTAATCGCCGCCTCAATGGCATCGATATTTATGTTTCCCGTTTGCGTCTCTGCATCGACGAACACCGGTGTCGCACCAGTAAACTCAACCGCATGTGCCGTCGCAGTATGGGTCATCGCCGGAACAATCACCTCATCGCCAATCCCTATGCCCTTGGCAAAGTATACTAGGTGCAAGCCCGCCGTACAGGACGATACCGACACTGCATAGGGCGCTTCGGTGTAAGCGGCAAACGCAACCTCAAAGTCAGTCGCTTTGGGGCCATGTACCAGAATGGGACCGGAAAGAACGTCCATCACGGCGTTCCGTTCAGCATCGTCAAGAATAGGCTTTCCAAAAGGAATTTTCATGATTGTCTACTATAATTTTTGTTTTCAAAACTGTTTTCGCTGCAGCCTTAGCGATAACAGACTTCCACGGGCTTATTCAATTGATTTGACTGTTCAATTGCCAAAGAAACAGCCATCGCGTCAAAGACTTCTTGTTTCGTAACCTCGGGCTCGCCACCGTCCAGAATCGAAGCCACGAACTGGGGGATCATATCTCCCTTAGCCGCGCCAGGATACGCATCCGTAACCGCCGCAGGCGTGACATCGGGGTCCCGACTTTGGTAAAGGGCCGCGCCGCCATTGTGATTATGCACGAACGTCGCCTCCGTTCCATAAATCGTGAGATTATGAAAATGCGGAAACATACAGGAATAGTTAGACGTCACTTTTCCTACCGCACCACTCTCAAAACGCAAAAGTGCCGCGATGGTGTCGTTATAACGATAAGCAGTACCTCGCGTCGCGATATTTGTTCCCATTGCAGTGACTTCACGCACACGATCACCCGTTATCCACATCAGCAGATCGATCAGATGAATCGCACCACCGTGGGCCACGGAATAGAATGGTACCTCCCCCCTCCAGCCCTCAGTAATCTTATGCATCCGCCCATAATTATAATCGCCCTCGGCATAATACACGTCGCCCAGCTCACCTTTACGCACACGTTCCCGAAGCGTGACGAAACGCGGGCACCGGCGCAAAATGAGGTTGGACGACAGCTTGAGTTCCGGCCGAGCCCCCAAGGCAGCCGCAATGTCGGCAAATTCCTCGTCGTGCAGGCACAGTGGTTTCTCAACAAAAATGTGCTTACCGTTTTCGGCCGCCATAACGACCTGGTCTCGATGGGCGTCATCGTAAGAGGCAATAGAAACGACATCTATGGCGGGGTCGCTCAGGATGTCCAGAGGGTTTTGCGTCGTGGGTATTTGAGCATGACGTGAGGACACTTCAGCCAGCTTATCTGCATCAATATCGCAAATTCCAACCACTTCACACCGTGGGTCAAGAGTGTAACCGTCTATATGCTTTTCCCCCACGCCCAAACCAATAACGCCAGCGCGTAATTTTCTGGTCTCGCTCATCACGCCACCACTCCCTGTGCGATAATTTGGTCGTGCAATGCAATCAACTCATCCATTCCATACGCCCAATGCGGTTTGTCCATCTTAGCTACAATACTTTGAAAAATATCGAAATCACCCTGCGTGTCCACGGACAACTGCACATGGCTTCTATTGGGCTGCATTGTAAAGCCACACACTGCGAAGCTTTGCATATCGCGATACATAAACGGCGTGACGTGCTCTCGGTCATAACTGCTGGTCATGTTTGACAGAGCCGCAGAAAATGACGAAGCACGCACCACTTCCACAGACTGCCCTTTGGGAAAGGTGCGTTCAACAATGTTGCTGACCAGATCGCAGCACCCTTTTGTATAGATGGACACGGCCCGCTCAACAATAAGAGGGTCAATCATGGGGCTATCGCCGGATATCCTCACAAATGACCCCAGTTTTTCTGTCTCCACCACGGTTAAAAAACGCCCTGCAACATCTGTCAAATCGCCCCGAAGGCATTTAACACCCAGAACCGCACACATTTCAGCAATGGGGTCATCACTTGCTTCGTCGGAAGTTGCGACAATCACCCCCGCGACATTGCGTACACGCTGTAAACGCTCAACAACATATGCCAACATGGGCTTGCCCGCAACGACACGTAGCATCTTGCCAAACAAGCGCGCTGAACTCATACGAGATTGGATGATGATAGTCGGTTGAGACACAATTAAAACACCATAAACCTAGACGCGCTACCGCACTCCGGGTGAATACCCCCAGAACGCAAAAACATCCCGCCTCACACATGACGCCAACTAAGACACCTTGGTCAGGTTTTCCACCGGCACACTGATGCGGACCTCACGCCCCATCAATTCGATGAGCAAAATCACCCGCTTTTCATCGGAAACGTCTTCCAACAGGGCCGTATATTCAGCAAGAGCCCCCTCACGAACACTAACGCGGTCGCCTTTCGAGAGACCTACCGGTGCCAGCGTCACGGACCCGGTAGTATCTTCGCGTGCACGAACAGCATCCACCATCGCGGTAGGAACAGGGCGAGGCGTATCGCCGAAGCGCACCAATGATATCACACCGACAGTTCCGTTGATGGACCGCCACCCCTGCCCAACATCCAACCAAACAAACACATATCCGGGGAACAGTGGGCGTAATACGGTTTCTATCTTGCGAGCATGGCGTATCTGCTTGCGATAACGGGGCAAATACGTCTTAAAGCCTTGATTGCCAAGGTGCCAAATAGCGCGCTCTTCAAGACAGGTCTTGGTTCGCACGACGTACCATGCACCCATCACCCTCGCCCCCCCGCGCCTTTTCGCGAAACATGCAGCATTGGCGCCGCAAACACTCGGTCTGCACTGACATGCTGAACCAGATGATCGTAGGCCGCTTGCGGCGCATCAATCGACGTGATGACCACGGCATCGACATTCCGTGCCAACGCAACATCTAAGGCACTATAAATCGGCAATCCACAAAAATGTGCCTGATTACTCCCGGTATGGACCACACCGCACACCTCAACCTCAACCTCCTGCGCGGAAAGAATAGCGATTTCCGCCAATTCTCCCGCGCCATAAAGGGCGATACGCTTGTGGCCGCAATCCATCGCCTGCTGACAGAGATCCGTATACTCGTCCCGTGCCTGGCGAAAAAAAGTCAGTGATGACGTCAAATATTCGGCAACCAGTCGGCTTTTTTCACTGAACCCTTTGGGTGTGACGTAATAGGCAAATCGCTTGGCGGGGACATCCTTAACCTTCACCAAGCCCTTGCGTACCGCGCGTTTCAAGAGACTATTGGTCAACCCCAACGCCACGCCGATGCGTACAGCCAAGCCACGCTGCGTCGCATGGCCATCGTCTTCCAAAACAGACAGCAAACTTAAAGTCGCCCGATCAGCCAACTTCAAGCCATTTTTTGCATTACCCGGCTCAGACATGTTGTCGAAACACCCAATATGTTCATCGGTTGAACGCATGCACTTTTAGCCCTTTTACAGGAAAAATGTCAACCGCTTGTTCATTCTATGAACGCGCCCCTGCAGCGCGCTCACACTGCCGCTAAAATTGTCAAAAACATGGCGATGGCCTGCGGCTCAACCCAGCATCAACCTCCCAAATTACCAAGGGTTAGCTAGGTCTCTTCTAAACCATCTTTGATTGACGCCCGTCAATGCGCAACACCCCGCCCCCCTCCAAAATGGTAAACATCCACCTGCGCGCACAACAGGGCGCCAAGGAACGCTGCATTTGAAGCACACAAAACAAAGCTGAACAGCTAAGAAATAAAGGGAGCAGTGCATGCCGGACAAATCCGATCAACCATCGCCCAGCCCCCCCCGCATTCCCTTGGAACGCCTACCCGATAATTTATTGCTGGAACCGATAGAATACATTTTTGCCGATCACTGCCGTCAACGCGATATGTGCGCCGTTCTCAAGGCGTTCGCGAAAGGTGGCGGTGCCGAAGGCGACGATGCCGAGGCGGCGCAAGCGATCCTGTATTGCCTGAAACACGACCTTGCCCTGCATATTGCGGATGAAGAACAGGACCTGTTTCCTCGTATCCGCACGCGGGCCAAGCCTGAAGATAAATTTGACGACACGCTGCACCTGATGAGCGCCGAACATGTACGCGACCGGGAACTTGCTGACGGCGTTATCAGTGGGCTGACGCAACTGGCGCAAGGCGAACCTATAAAGAATCTGTACAGCTTTCGTGCTGCCGCCGAACTGCTGTCCGAGGTGCACCTTTCCCATCTCAACTGGGAAAACAACGTGGTTTTGGAATTGGCGCGGCTGCGGCTCAATGCCGACGACCAGCGCGCCATGGCCAAAAGCATGGCCGCCAGGCGTGGCATCAAACTCCCCCAAATGGACTGAGGGGCTTGGTCCGTTGAGTGCATGATAACAAGAGTGACTAACGCGTTAAACCGCTTAACATTTCACTCTGCTGCCGCCGACCATGACACGAAGAGCGTCCAAGTCCTTGATCAGCACATCGTGGCCAACGCTTTGCACACCAACGCCTTTTAGCTTGGCCAACGCACGGGAAAAAGTTTCCGGCTGCATGCCCAGGCGCGCTGCGATAAGAGATTTATCCAACGGCAATGTAATTGTCTCGGTGCCAGTGTGAGAATTGGACAGATTGAGCAGAAAATCGGCCAGACGCTCCGTTGATGACATAGAACACATCTGATGCAACTTGGTGACATTGCTCCGCATTTGGCGCGACATGGACGCCAGCATGTTGAAGGTCAGGTGCGTGTCTTCGCGCAACTGGCGCAGCATACTTTCCGCGCGCACCACAATGAGGCGCACATCGGTAATGGCCGATGCACTGACGGGAAAGACATTGCTGTCAAAAATAGCCGCCTCGGCGAAACTTTCACCAGGAGAACCGACTGAGATCACAACCTCATGGCCATTTTCGGTGAGTCTGAACAATTTGACCCAGCCTTCCATGACGACGAAAAAACGATCCGCGGGATCACCTTCCATAAACAGGGTCGTGTGGTCCGGGTATCGACGGACCGAGCTGGTCTCAAGAAGCTTGCGCAAATCATCCGGCGCCAAGCCGGAAAACAAATGAACGCGGGCCAAGCGGCGAATGTCGTCCCGTGTTATGCCTGTTCGCAACTCAAAATCGTCAGCATTTTTGGTAACCTGCCCCATACTCAAAACCATCCCAGACCCACAGGGTTTTGCGCCGCAATAGCAGCCATCACAGCATCTTCGCCCAAAAAACTACACTATCCTTTCGCAAAAGACGAGTTTCAAGAATCCCTGGATTCTCTTGACCCAAGCCCGGCCCCATCGCACACTTTCGCGATCACCACCTAATCGATTAACCGTTACCTGAGTGGAACCATGATGACCGACACTGATTTTGAAGTGGGTATCAACGATGCCCCACCCGTCACGCGCACAAAACAGGGCGAAGACGGAGTGCAGGTGGACCATTTGGCCCGTTTTCGACTATTCGAGGCTGGAGAAGTCCTCTTCGAAGAGGGCGGACGCGGCGGTGAAGCTTACATCATCAAGTCGGGCAAAGTCCGCATCAGCCATACCTCAGCGCGCGAACTGGGCGTCATTGGCCCCGGCCAGATCATCGGCGAAATGGCGGTGATTTCGGATATGGAACGCATCGCCACGGCGACGGCCGTCGAAGAGACCGTCTGTGTCGCCCTGTCCCGCCAGGCCATGCGCCGCATGATGGAAAGCGTCGATCTGGAAATGCGCACCATTATCGAATTTCTGGTTGATTATATTCGCGACAGCATCGAAGGCCACGACCTTGACCACGAAGAGGCCAGACGCAACCGGCGCATTCTTGAAATTCTGATGGAAAATCCTGACACGCAAATGAAACTGGCGCTGCAGGAGCCCTTTTTCCGCATGTTGTGCAACAGTCTACTGGCGCGCGCCGATAAAACATAATCCCAGCGCGCATAAAAAAGCCCTCACGACTGAGGGCTTTTTTGTGAGTTTATTGTGCCGCATTGGCATCTTCGACATCAACCGACCGAGGTTCGGTTTTGACGCTCGCCAAGGCCTCGAACACCTGTCGACGATGGCTCAATTCGTCTTCCAGCATCCCCACCAGCATGGCGAAACGTTCGGGGTCCTTGCGTTTGACCTGCATAAAACGGTTTTCCTTTTCCAAAAACTCGGAAATGGAACGACTTGGCGCCTTGCTGTCCAATTGCAACGGCGCCTTACCTTGACCCGTTAGACGCGGATCGAAGCGGTACAGCGGCCAGTAACCGGTTTCAACGGCCAGAGTTTGGTGCTCTAGGCTATCGGCTAAGTCATAGCCGTGTTCGCCGCACGGCGAGTTGGCGATGATCAATGAGGGACCGTCAAATTGTTCAGCTTCCTGAAACGCTTTGATGGTTTGCGCGTCCTTCGCCCCCAACGCCACCGACGCGACGTACACATGACCATAGCTGATCGCCATCAGGCCCAAGTCCTTCTTCGGCACCGCCTTACCCGCGCTGGCGAATTTGGCTGCCGCCGCCAAGGGGGTCGCCTTGGATTGTTGCCCACCGGTGTTGGAATAGACTTCGGTGTCCAGAACCAAGATGTTCACGTTGGCTCCGGACGCCAGCACATGATCAACCCCGCCATAGCCAATATCATAGGCCCAGCCGTCACCGCCAAGAATCCACAGTGTTTTTTTCACCAAATGGTCCGCAATGATGCTCAAACGTTGAGCCAGCTCGCCATTGAGGGTTGCAAGTTTATCTTTCAGATTCTGTACTCGGTCACGCTGGGCGATGATCGCGGCCTCATCGGCCTGATCCGACGCGATCAAGCCATCGACCAGGGCCTCGTCGCCCAGTTCACCACGCAGTCGATCCAGTAATTCCAGCGCCGTGGCGTGGTGCTTATTCAGGCCCAAACGTATGCCAAGACCAAATTCCGCGTTGTCTTCGAACAACGAATTCGCCCACGCTGGGCCACGCCCTTCGGCGTTGCAGGCATACGGCGTGGTCGGCAGGTTACCGCCATAAATCGACGAGCAGCCGGTGGCGTTGGCGATCACCGCGCGATCACCGTAGAGCTGGGTCAACAGCTTGATATAAGGCGTTTCGCCACATCCCGAACATGCACCGGAAAATTCAAACAGGGGCTCTGCGAACTGGGTCATCTTTACGTTGCCGCGCATCAACGTGCGATCGGCTTCGGGTAGATCGAGAAAGAATTGAAAGTTTTCCCGTTCCTGTTCACGAAGTGCGGGTTGCGGCTGCATTTCCAACGACAGGCGGTCCGGGTTCTGTTTATCCTTGCCTGGGCACACCATCACGCACAACGTACATCCTGTGCAATCTTCCGGCGCCACCTGAACCGAATATTTAGCCCCTTCACCAAACTCACGGCCCTTGTAGTCCATGGATTTGAACGTCGCCGGCGCACCGTCCAGCGCACCGCCGTCATAAGCCTTCACCCGGATGGCCGCGTGCGGACACACCAGAGCGCACTTGTTGCACTGGATGCAAAGACCTTCGATCCAGGTGGGAATTTCAGATGCCAGATTACGTTTTTCCCACTGTGCGGTGTCAGTCGGCCATGTGCCGTCAACGGGGAAAGCGCTGACTGGTAACAAATCGCCCTTACCCGCCAGCATCTTCGCGGTGACGTTCTGCACGAAATCCGGCGCGGACGATGCCACTATGGGCGGCACCTCAAAAGCAGAACTCACCGTGTTTGGCACATCAACTTGTTGAAGGTGTTCCAACGTGGAATCCACCACCGCATAATTCATCTCCACCACCTTGCGGCCCTTTGAACCATAACTTTTTTCGATGGCGACCTTGATGTGGCGCATAGACGCCTCGGGATCAAGGAAATCCGACAGGGCAAAGAAGCACACCATCATCACGGTATTGATGCGCTTGCCCATGCCCGCGTCTGCGGCGATCTTGCGCGCGTCGATGACATAGAACTTAAGCTCTTTTTCGACGATTTGCTTTTGCACCGAACGCGGTAATTTATCCCACACGCCGTCCTTGCCGTAGGGCGCGTTCAGCAAAAATATGCCGCCCTTGGTGGCATGGCTCAGCACGTCAAGGCTGTCGAGAAAGTGAAACTGGTGGCAAGCCAAAAATTCGGCGTCGTGGATCAAATAAGCGGAGCGGATCGGTTCGGTCGAAAAGCGCAGATGCGATACGGTGACCGCGCCGGCTTTTTTGGAATCGTAGACGAAATAGCCCTGCACATAGTTGTCGGTGTTGTCGGCAATGATCTTGATCGCGTTTTTGTTCGCGCCAACCGTACCGTCCGATCCCAACCCGAAGAACATCGCGCGGTGCATGGTGCCGGGCTCGTAGCAATTTCCACACTCGTCCCAATCCAGCGACAGCCCCGACACATCGTCATAAATGCCAATGGTGAAGGTCGGTTTGGGTGCAGCCTTAGCCAATTCGTCATAAACGGCTTTCACCATCGAAGCCGTAAAATCCTTACTCGACAGACCATAGCGCCCGCCGATCACCTTGATCGAACGGCCCGCACGACTCAGCGCCGTAACGACATCCATATACAGCGGTTCCCCCAATGCGCCCATTTCCTTGGTGCGGTCCAACACCGCCACGGATTTAACCGTGGCGGGCAGCGCATCGACAAAACGCTCCAGACTGAACGGACGGAACAAGCGCACTTGCAAGACGCCGACCTTTTCATTGCCGGAATTCAGCACATCTACCGTTTCGCGCACGGTTTCTCCGCCCGATCCCATAATCACCACCACGCGCTCGGCATCTGCTGCGCCGTGGTATTCGTACAGGCCATATTTGCGCCCGGTGAGCGCCTCGAATTTTTCGAACGCTTGCTCTACAAAGTCCGGCGTCGCGTCGTGGTAAATGTTGCGGGCTTCCTGCATCTGAAAAAACGTGTCAGGGTTTTGGCTGGTGCCGCGCACCACGGGATTGTCCGGACTCATACCGCGCTCGCGGTGCGCCTGGACCGAGGCATCGGGCAACATGGCTTTCAACACATCATCTTGCAGGTATTCGATTTTGGAAACCTCATGCGAGGTGCGAAACCCGTCGAAGAAATGCATGAACGGCACCCGCGATGCAAAACTTGCCGCCTGGGCCACACAGGCGAAATCCTGGGCTTCCTGAACGCTGGCACTCGACAACATAGCGATGCCGGTTTGCCGACATGCCATCACATCGGAATGATCACCAAAAATAGACAAAGCGTGCGTCGCAATGGTGCGCGCCGCCACATGCATGCAAAACGGTAAAAGCTCACCCGTGATCTTGTACAGATTGGGAATCATCAGCAACAAGCCTTGGGAGGAGGTGAACGTCGTCGTCACCGCCCCCGACTGCAAACTGCCGTGCACCGCGCCTGCGGCACCCGCTTCCGATTGCATTTCGACCACGGTCGGAACCGTGCCCCAGATGTTTTCACGCCCGTCGGCAGACCACGCATCCGACAACTCGCCCATCGTGGACGACGGTGTGATCGGATAGATGGCGATGACTTCGTTCATACGGTGGGCGACTGAGGCGACGGCTTCGTTACCGTCAACGGCAACCATGCGTTTTGGGGACATAAATGCGTGCTCCGGGGTCATAGGCGAGGGCGTATGTACATATATTCTATGTATAAATTGACGCCCACGCAATGTCTTATTGGCTCTTGAACCGGGCGATAGTCCGCCCGTTTGGTTATATGAGCAACTTCAACTTTAAACGACAGATCGGCGGACCGCTAGCTCTTACCCCAAGCCACTGAAGCAAAGGCTGTTTATTTGCGGGACGGTTCCCCGGCAGCCTGACCTGATGCGGTTTTTTCCTTAGTCGTAGCTTGATCGGGCGTGCTTTGGGTGGATGCTGGTTCGGTTTTAGGCGCTGGTTCGGCTTTAGACGCGGGCTCAACGCTAGGTTCAGGTTCATCTTTGGATGTCGGCAGAACCTCCTCCTCAGTTTTGCCTTCGACGTCGGGCGAATTCGTCACGACAGAGGATTGAGGTTGTTCAAGTTCCGGTTTTTCTTGGGGGTTAGCCGTCGGTTCAACCTCGAGCTTCTCCTTCAGCACGACCGCATAAACGCTCACCGGCTCGTCGAAACCCTTCATATCCAAATCGGCAAACCGTTCAAATTTTATATTTTTCCCTTGGCTCAAACCATGCACCAAGCTTGAAACCAAGATTTGCCCAGCACTGGCTTTGTCGACGATACGCGCCGCCAATTGCACTGTGGTGCCAAACAAATCGTCATCTTCTGAAATGGGTTCACCCGCATTGAGACCGATTTTCAGTCCCAAAGGATGCCCCCGATCAGATTGATTGTGCGTTTCGGTACGCTTTTGCATTTCCATCGCCGCTTCGACGCCCGCACCGGCAGATGGGAACGACGCCATGATGCCGTCGCCTGTGTGCTTGATTTCCTTGCCGGAAAAACCCTGAATCGCTTCACGCACGATGCGATTATGGCTACGTACGACGTCCTGTGCACCCTCATCGCCCAATTCTTGCGTCATCGCTGTTGAGCCTGCGATGTCCGTGAACAAGACCGTGACCGGCAGTTTGCTACCGACATCCTTCTTCGACTTGGGCTTGTCCCAGTCCACCAGCGCATCGGACAGCAGCCCCCGGGGGCCGGTGTTGTTGTCGAGATAATCGCCCATCGCAGCGCGTCCGTTTTGAAACATCTGCGAATAGCGCGGATTGGAAATCAGGTATTCGTCCGTATGCTTAACAAAATGCTCGGCCCGCTCCTTGCTTAACCCCAAGCTGCCTAGGGCTTGACCGATCACCGTACCAGCCACGTCTTCCGACAATTTATGTTGGTGGCGCAAGGCCTGCACCGCACCGACCAGAAACAACACCAAGCCGAACACGGTGTGCGCATCTTGCTTGGATTTATCCCCTTGCAGAACATCAAAGGCATCTTGGGTGAAGGCATTCATGGTCACGATCTCGGACAAAGCGTCCGCTTCGTCCTTTTTCGCGGTGTATTCCTTGAGTTTGTTCAGTTCTTCTTCCGCCGCCAAGCGGGCCGCTTCCTCGGATCTTTTGTCTTCTTCGGCTTTGAGTGCGGCTTCTGTTTCGACGCCGTCCTCCTGATCGTCCTTTTCCGCCTCAAGAGGTTGGAGCTCATAGGTATCGACGGATGGCGTCAAACGTTGATTGCGGGTGCGCTTGGCCGGTACGGGCTCTGCCGCCGGGCGGGCCTTCAAAATCGGGGCAATGCTTTTGAGCCCCACCAAGATGCGCGTGATCAACGCCAGCGAAGTGATGGCAAACACCAGCACAAACACCGCAATCAGGAAATCGCCCTTTTTCAGCAGTCCGATCGCGTGGACCTCGCGAAGGGCAAATGATGTCAATTGCGTCACCACCACTGCGGCGATCAAGGCAAACACCACCGAAATCATGATTTTAACCAGCACCGCGAAAAAAGAATTGCCTTTTGGCTGCGGTGCGTCGGTATCGGCCTGCTCCTCGCGAACATCCCCGACGGTCGATGCCTTAGAGGTGTTGGGAGCTTTTTTTGCCCGAGAAGCTGGTTTCGTCTGCGCGGGCTGATTCTGTTTATGCTCATAAACAGTCAGCGAGCGGCTGGCGCCGGCCTTGGCGTCATAGAATTCCTTGACCACCTTCACACCCTTGACGGTGGACACTTTGGCCAAGGATCTTGCATCAGCAACCGCCGTGCGTTGCTCATGCGCAGCGTACACCCCCTGAGCCTCCCACTTAGCGCCGGTGTTAACCAAAAGTTCGAATGTAACTTCTTCATTCTGCGCCATGCAGAGGGCCCGTAGTCTAGAACACATTGAACGCCGCCGGGTTAATCCCGCCAGCATTTCTTATCTGTAAGAATTCAATTTACGATAAAAATATCGAAATCCCAAGGGGTTACATTCAAGAATCGTCACGCGGACAATTCCCGATCAAATATCAGACAATTATCGGAGTTTGCCAAAGCGATTGCTTTTCCCTACCCTCCGCCCCGTTTCACCGCTAAAAGCCCCAACGTATACAAAAAAAGGACCGCCAAAGTGAAGGTCGACCTGTTCGATTTTGACCTGCCCTCATCGTGCATCGCGCAACACCCCGCGAGCCCGAAGGACAGCGCACGCCTGCTTGTGGTGGGCGACACGTCCATTGAAGATAAAGGTGTTTTGGACTTAGCCGCAGGCCTGCAACCAGGCGACATCGTGGTTTTCAACGACACCAAGGTGATCCCCGCACGTATGGTGGGCAAGCGTGGCGAGGCTGGCATCGAAGTCACGTTACACAAACGCGAAAGCCTGGACACCTGGTACGCCTTTGCCCGCCCAGCCAAAAAACTCAAAATCGGCGATACCATCAGGTTCGAGGGCGATTTACAGGCTGAAGTGATGGAAAAGCGCGAGGGTGGTGATGTAAAACTGCGCTTCAACCGTTCCGACGAAGCGCTGATGGCAGCACTGGAACAGGTCGGCGTGATGCCCCTGCCGCCTTACATCAAACGCCCCAAAACGGGTGATGCTGAGGACCGTGACGCTTATCAAACCCTATTCGCGACCCACCCCGGCGCAGTCGCCGCCCCCACCGCGGGCCTGCATTTCACCGACCGCATGATGAAATTCATCGAAGAGCGCGGCGCGCAAACCGTTCGCATCACGCTTCACGTTGGCGCAGGCACATTTTTGCCGGTCAAGGTCGAGGACACGACCGATCATCAAATGCATTCCGAATGGGGTGAAATCTCTGCCGAGGCCGCCGAAACCATCAACGCCGCCCGCGCGAACGGCGGACGGGTGGTCGCCATCGGCACCACGGCGCTGCGCCTGCTGGAAAGCGCCGCCGAGGATGATGGCACGCTCGAACCCTTTTTGGGCGACACCGACATTTTCATCACGCCCGGTTACCGCTTTAAAATCGTCGATGTGTTGATGAGCAACTTTCACCTGCCGAAATCGACCCTGTTCATGCTGATATCAGCCTTCGCAGGGTTGGGCCGGATGAAAGCGGCATACAAACACGCCATCGAAAACGGCTATCGCTTTTATTCTTACGGGGATGCCTGTTTGCTCACCCGTACCGAGGACAACCAATCATGACCGCATTCGGCTTCGAGCTATTGGGACAAGACGGCAATGCCCGCACCGGGCGCGTCACCACCGCACACGGCCCGGTTCATACCCCAGCCTTCATGCCGGTCGGCACGGCGGCAACGGTCAAGGCGATGATGCCCGACAGCGTCAAGGCGACCGGGGCGGAAATCCTCCTCGGCAACACCTATCACCTGATGCTTCGACCGGGGGCGGAGCGCATCGCCAAGCTCGGCGGACTGCACGAATTCATGAATTGGGATTTGCCGATCCTGACCGATTCCGGCGGCTATCAGGTGATGAGCCTGACAGACCTGCGCAAGCTCGACGAAGAAGGCGTGACCTTCAGAAGCCACATCGACGGCAGCTACCACAAGCTCACGCCCGAACGCTCGATCGAGGTTCAGCACCTGCTCGACGCCGACATCACCATGTGTTTCGATGAGTGCCCGCCGTTCCCGTGCGAAAAAGACGAAGTCGCCCGCGCCACCGCGCTGTCCATGCGCTGGGCCCAGCGGTCCCGCGATGCATTTGTCGACCGCCCCGGCTATGGCCTGTTCGGCATTTGTCAGGGTGGCATTCACGAAGACCTGCGCGAGCAATCGGCCAAGGCATTGAAAGACATTGTCTTTGACGGCTACGCGGTCGGCGGACTTGCTGTGGGCGAGGGCCGAGAAAAAATGTTCACGGCACTGGACGTCACCACCCCGCACCTGCCCACCGACAAACCTCGCTACCTGATGGGTGTGGGCAAGCCCGAAGACATCATTGGTGCGGTGGCGCGCGGCATCGACATGTTCGATTGCGTGCTGCCGACCCGGTCGGGGCGCACCGGTCAAGCGTGGACGCCGCGCGGCTCCATCAACATCCGCAACGCCCGCCACGCCGAAGACCCACGCCCGCTGGATGAAAGCTGCACCTGCCCAGCATGCGCCAATCATTCGCGCGCCTATCTGCATCATTTGAACAAAGCCGACGAAATTTTGGGCGCAATGCTTTTGACGTGGCACAACCTGCACTATTATCAACAGCTGATGCAGGACATTCGCGGCACCATTGCCGAAGGTCGCTTCGCCGACTTCCAGCGCGACTTCGCCGCGACCCGCGAACTGGGCGATATCGAACCCATCTAGCCCATCTGAGGATTTGAGATATGAGCGACATAAAAATCGAGACCTTGGGCCAACTGGGCCAGAACGTCGATGCCCCTACCTCGCCGGAAGACGCGGTGCTGGAAACCGTGCCCAACCCGCAAGCGGGCACCGATTACGTGGCGCGCTTCGCCGCACCGGAATTCACCTCCGTCTGCCCCGTCACCGGCCAGCCGGATTTCGCCCATATCGTGCTCGACTACATCCCCGATGCGCTGTTAGTGGAAAGCAAATCGTTCAAGCTCTATCTCACCAGCTTTCGCAATCACGGTGCATTCCACGAAGACTGCACCATTGGAATCGCCAAAAAATTCATTGAAGCCGCAAAGCCCAAATGGCTCCGCATCGGCGGATACTGGTATCCGCGCGGCGGCATCCCCATCGACGTGTTCTGGCAAACCGGAACCCCACCCGAAGGCGTGTGGATCCCAGACCAAGGCGTTGCGCCGTACCGTGGCCGTGGCTAGACTCAGCGGCTGAAAACGAAGCATTGTCCCAGGACATTATTTCGCTTTACCTCAAGGCCGGATGGCCTAAAAATTCTTCCCGGTTCAGATTAAAAAGGAATGCGCCATGTCCAAGCCTCTGCTCATCATCGGCAATAAAAACTATTCAAGTTGGTCGCTTCGCCCATGGTTGGCGCTCAAGATCGCCGGCGTCAATTTTGATGAAAAGCTGGTGCCTCTTTTTGAAGACGACTGGGCCGAGCGCAAGGCCGAGTTGCCCGGTGGTACCGTTCCGGTTTTGGAGCATGATGGTCTGGTAATCTGGGAAACGCTGGCAATTTTGGAATACGTCGCCGAAACCTGGCCCGCCGCCAACCTATGGCCACAAGACAAAGCCGCACGCGCTCACGCGCGCGCAATCAGCAGCGAAATGCACGCAAACTTCACTGCTGTACGTGGCAACATGCCGATGAACATTCGCAATTCCGACCCTGGTCGTGGGCGCGGTCGCACCGCTGAAGAAAAGGTCCAGGTCGAGCGCGACATCCGCCGCATCGAGCACATTTGGACTGAATGTCGGGAAACTTATGGCGCGGATGGCGACTTCCTGTTTGGCGCATTCTCAAATGCCGACGCCATGTTCGCCCCCATCGTCAGCCGCTTCACCACCTATGCCGTGGAACTCAACCCCACCTGTCAGGCCTATATGAATGCGGTGCAGGGTCTTGCGGCCATGATTGAATGGTCCGATGCGGGCCGCGCAGAATCATGGACGATCGAAGAAGATGAGGTCGATTTCGTCGAGGGCAAGACAGACAATTAAGCCGCCAGCACGCCCTGCTGTTCACGACGACGCATCAACCACCACACGCCAACCGCCCCCAAAAGCTTCGACGCCGCCATGGCGACGATGCCTGCCGGGGTAGCAATGCCAAGGCCGATGAGAAACACCGCACTGTCCAGCGGCGCACTGAGCACAGACGAATAGATCACGCGTTCAGACATGGGGCGCTTGGTGAACGTATAGACGGTCCAGTCCGCCAGCTCACTGACCAAAAATGCAATCGCCGACCACAAGGCGACATAGGGGTCGGCCATAAAGTACGAAAGGCCCACACCGACGGCCATGGCGAACAACACGCGGTGGCCGATTTCACGCTGAGCGAAATCGCGCACGATAAACACAAATCCCACCACCAAGGACATCGGCGGCCACATCACGCCGCCCGGCAGTTCGACCAGCGGCACGACAGTAAAACCGTAGTTCACGGCAACGATCAGCGCGATGTACAGCGCGGTGAAGCGCCACTGGAAAAAACCGTGGATGAAACCGTTCATAACGGGACCTTGTCATTTGATCTTTTACGTTGATCAGGGATTTAACGCCAATGCACCCTGGATTCAAGGCAAATCAAAGCGTTTGGTAGGCCACAGGATCATCCAGGCCCGCCTCGCGAAAGCCCTTGAGGCGCAATTGGCAGGCATCGCAATGACCGCATGCGGCCCCCGTTTCATCCGGGTCGTAACAGCTGATGGTCATCGCATAATCGACACCGAGTTCAAGCCCGCGTTTGATAATTTCGGCCTTGCTCATGTCAATCAGCGGCGTGTGGACAGTCACGGGCAGGGGGCCTTCGACGCCGCCCTTGGTGGCCAGATTGGCCATAGCCTGAAACGCCTCAATGTATTCGGGGCGACAATCGGGATAGCCGGAATAATCCAGCGCATTGACGCCGATGAAAATATCACCTGTGCCCACGGCTTCCGCCCAACCCAGTGCACACGACAAAAACACCGTGTTGCGCGCAGGCACGTAGGTAACGGGGATCTCGCCACTCATCTCACTTTCCGCGCGGTCCTTGGGCACAGCAATGTCATCGGTCAGCGCAGATCCGCCGAATTGCGACAGGTCCAGATCCAAAATCACATGCCGGGTCACACTGGCCCTCTCGGCGATGCGGGTCGCACATTCTAGCTCGAAACTGTGGCGCTGGCCGTAGCGAAAACTGAGCGCATAAACCTCATAACCCGCACCCTGCGCCATGGCGAGTACTGTGGACGAGTCCAGTCCGCCGCTCAACAGCACAACGGCTTTTTTCGTTTTTACTTGTGTCATGCGTCTCTCCGCTTGCTCTGGGATAGCCTTTGCCCCAGGATTTAGCCCCGATTGAACGTTGAAGCAAGAACCACCAGCCCATGCCCACTTCACAGCCCCCGACCAACAGCGTCAAGGATGTTATCCGCGCCAAGGCCAAAGAGGTCGGCTTTGATGCCGTCGGGTTTGCTCCCGCACACTTGGCCCAGGTCCATGGTAAAAACCTCAAGACCTATGTCGAGAAAGGTCGCCATGCCACCATGGCCTGGATGGAAGGCCGTCATGAACACCGGGCCAGTCCCGATGGTCTGTGGCCCGAGGCCAAATCGGTGATCGTGCTGGGCACCAATTACGGCCCCCGCACCGACCCCGTAGCCATTCACGACATCAAGGACCGTGCCGCCATCAGCGTGTACGCCCAAGGCAAAGATTATCACGATGTGGTGAAAAAGCGTCTCAAGGCGCTGGGACGCTGGATGGTCGAAGAGCTGAGCTGCGAAATCAAGGTCTTCGTCGATACCGCGCCGGTGATGGAAAAACCGCTGGCGCAATTGGCCGGGCTTGGCTGGCAGGGCAAGCACACCAACCTAGTCAGCCGTGAATTCGGCTCGTGGTTGTTTTTGGGCGAAGTGTTCACGACCTTGACGCTAGAGCCAGATCAGCCAACGGTCGATCACTGCGGCAGTTGCACCGCCTGTCTGGACGCCTGCCCTACCGGGGCCATCACACCCTACCGTATGGACGCGCGAAAATGCATTTCGTACCTGACCATCGAACACAAGGGCACGCTCGCCCCGGATCTAATGGCGAATATGGGCAATCACGTCTACGGCTGCGATGATTGTCTGGCGGCATGCCCGTGGACTAAATTTTCCATCCCCCACACCGAACCTAATTTTTTACCACGTATCGAACTTACGGCCCCGCGTCTTGCCGACCTTACTGGACTGGATGATGCGGAATTTCGTCAAGCGTTCGCCGGCAGCCCCGTCAAGCGCACCCGGCGCAACCCCATGGTGCGCAATGCCTTGATCGCGATCGGCAATTCAGGCGCACCTGCATTGCATGAGTTTGCCGAAGCGCTCAGCGAAGATGCAAACGAAAGCATTCGTGAAACCGCACGCTGGGCTATGAAACGGCTTGAAAGATCATGACAAACGTCATTTGTTTACCTACACTCCGGGCATGCGCATAAAATTTTTCCAAGCCTCCCTCGCTTCTCTGCTTTTGGCCCTGACCCTGGGCGGGGCAGCGTGCGCCGATAGCGTCGCACCGTCCCGCTTTGCCGGCATCAAAGATTGCGACACCTGCCCCGAACTCGCCATCATCCCCCCCGGCAGCTACATCATGGGCCAAGACGGGCGGCACAAAAACGAAGGCCCCGCACACCGCGTCACCATCGACAAACCGTTCGCCATCGGCATTTTCGAAGTCACCTTCGACGAATGGCAGGCATGCTTCGATGCGGCCGCATGCGGTGAGGAAATGCCCGACGATCACAAGTGGGGGCGCGCCAACCGTCCGGTCGTAAACATCACCTGGTCTGAGGCGCAGACGTATCTAATGTGGCTGAGTGAAAAAACCGGCAAGACCTACCGTCTGCCCAGCGAAAGCGAATGGGAGTATGCAGCCCGCGCAGGCACCCAGACCGAGTTCTGGTGGGGTAACGACGTCGGCAAAAGCAAAGCCAATTGCCGAAATTGCGGCCCCACCATCAGCCACCAATCCGAACCCGTCGACAGCTTCGCGCCCAACGCATGGGGTCTGTACAACGTGCATGGCAACGTGTGGGAATGGGTCGAAGATTGCTGGAACCCCACCCACGAAGGCGCTCCTGCCGACGCATCGCCGCGCTTGCAAGGCGATTGCCGCCAGCGCGTGATGCGCAGCGGGTCGTGGTATTATTTCTCGAAAAACATCCGCTCCCCTTGGCGTTTCAAAAATGATGCGCGCGTCAAAAGCTACGGCATCGGCCTTCGGGTGTTGCGAGAGCTGCCTTAAGATAACTGATGAAGGAGGCCTCACATGGATAGCCCCACACAAATTTCCCAACAACTTCAAGAAATCATTGATCAAGTGATCGGCGTTGCCACCACTTATGGCCTGAATGTCTTGGGTGCAATCGCAATTTTGATCTTCGGTTGGATGATCGCGGGCTGGGCCAAGCGCGCGACCGCCAACGCTTTGGGCCGCATCAAAGCCGTCGATGCAATGCTGAGCAGCTTCTTTTCCAGCCTGGTCAAATACATCGTCTTGGCGTTCACCGTGGTCGCTGTTCTCAATCGCTTCGGGGTTGAGACCACCAGCTTCGTCGCCGTTATCGGTGCCGCGGGCTTGGCCATTGGTCTGGCACTGCAAGGCACGCTGTCCAACGTCGCTGCGGGCGTGATGTTGTTGCTGTTTCGTCCCTTCAAGGTCGGCGACTTTATCGAGGGCGGGGGATTGTCCGGCACGATCAAGGAAGCGAGTCTGTTCACCACCAAAATGGCCACCGGCGACAACATCCATATCGTGGTGCCCAATTCCCAATTGTGGGGCACGGCGATCCGCAATTTCAGCCACCACCCCACGCGCCGCGTCGATCTGAGCATCGGCATCGGCTACGGTGACGACATCGACAAGGCCATGGACGTGATCAAACGCATCGCCGCAGAAGACACCCGCATCCATACCGACCCAGCGCCCTTTGTCGAGGTAGCAAACCTTGGCGACAACGCGGTCGAACTGGTGGTGCGCGTGTGGGCGGACAACGGGGATTACTGGGGCGTCAAGTTCGCGATGACCAAGGCCATCAAGCAGACTTTCGACAAGGAAGGCATCTCCTTCCCCTTCCCACAACGCGATGTACATATCCATCAAGCGTAACGGACACCTTAGATAAGCAAAAAGGGCTCCTACATGGGAGCCCTTTTTTATTTATGGGTACATTCGTTTTTCGATCAGCCGCGCTTGCTCAACTCGTTCAATTGCTTTTGCAGCTTGTCGAGCTGGGCGCGCATCTCGTCCATGTTGCCTTCGCCCTGAGCCGAGGGTGCTGGCTTTTCCCTCTGGCCAGATGCCGTGTTCTCACCGCCACCAGCCGCCATCGGGTTGAACATTTTTACGGCGGACTCAAACATCGCCATGTTCTGGCGCGCCATGTCTTCGAACGGTTTCATCGCGACGTTCGCACCGAAGGACTGTTCCATCAATTCGCGCATATGGTCTTCATTGCCGGAAAAGGCTTTCATGGTCTGTTCCAGATAGCTGGGCACCATGGACTGCAGGCTGTCGCCATACAGCGAAATCAATTGGCGCAGAAAGCTCAGCGGCAGCAGGTTCGTTCCCTTTGATTCTTCTTCCACGATGATGTGGGTCAGAACCTGACGGGTGATGTCCTCGCCGGATTTCGCGTCGTGTACGGTAAAATCAACGCCATCGCGCACCATCTGGGCCAAGTGGTCCAGGGTCACGTAGCTGCTGGTCGCGGTATTGTAAAGCCGCCGATTGGCGTACTTCTTAATTGTAATGGGCTCATCCGCCCGGTTGGCATCAGCCATAACCGCCCCTTTTTGTCTTAACGCAGTCCTTCGCACCTCTAACCACTGTGTCCGTCAGCTTGCTGCATTGCAACGAAAAAATGCTGCAGTCGCCGTAGAATAATTTGTGCAGTGCAATATTTCCCATTGCACGCCAGCCGCGAGTCCCACTAAGCTGACAATCAATAGGGTTTTGTCACGGGCCGCCGCAAAAAGCTCTCGGCCCGTTTTTGGGAGAAGCAATTATGACCGATATCGTCATCGCCAGCGCCGTACGCACCCCCATTGGCGCCTTTTCCGGCGCCCTTTCCACAGTCCCCGCGCAAGAGTTGGGCAAAATCGCCATCGTCGAGGCGTTAAGCCGCGCAGGCGTCGCGGCCGCAGATGTTTCCGAAGTCATCATGGGGCACGTCCTGACAGCGGGCGCCGGGCAAAACACCGCACGCCAAGCTGCGGTCGCGGCAGGTATCCCGGTGGAACGCACCGCCTATACCATCAACCAGGTATGTGGTTCGGGCCTTCGCGCCGTGGCCCTGGGGCACCAGGACATCAAACTGGGCGACAGCACCATCGTGGTCGCTGGCGGCATGGAAAACATGAGCCTCTCCAACCACTGTACCCACCTGCGCACCGGCACCAAAATGGGGTCGAACGAACTGATCGATACCATGATCAAAGATGGATTGTGGGACGCTTTCAACGGCTATCACATGGGCACCACGGCGGAAAATGTCGCTGAGAAATTTGGTCTCTCCCGCACCGCCCAGGATGCGTTCGCCGCTAGCTCGCAGCAAAAAGCCGAAGCCGCGCAAAAAGCCGGTAAATTCAACGATGAAATCGTGCCCGTCACGGTCAAGAGCCGCCGCAGTGAGACTGTGGTGGACACCGATGAATTCCCTCGCCACGGCACCACAGAGGAATCCCTTGCAGCCCTGCGTCCGGCCTTTTCCAAAGAAGGCACGGTCACCGCAGGCAATGCATCGGGCATCAACGACGGCGCTGCTGCGGTGGTGCTGATGAGCGCCGAAGAGGCCGAAAAACGCGGCATCAAACCTCTGGCGCGCATCAAATCGTGGGCCACGGCCGGTGTGGAACCTGAAATCATGGGCACAGGTCCAATCCCCGCATCCACAGCGGCATTGGAAAAAGCCGGTTGGGCCGCAAGCGACCTGGACTTGATCGAAGCCAACGAAGCGTTCGCCGCCCAGGCCTGCGCCGTCAACCACGCCATGGCGTGGGACCCGGCCAAGGTCAACGTCAACGGCGGCGCGATTGCCTTGGGCCATCCCATCGGCGCCAGCGGGGCGCGGGTGCTGGTGACCCTATTGCATGAAATGCAGCGCACCGATGCCAAAAAAGGCCTGACCACACTGTGCATCGGTGGCGGCATGGGCATCGCCATGTGCGTCGAACGCCCCTAATAGCCCCCGGACTCAGGAGAAGCATCATGACACGAACAGCACTCGTTACCGGCGGCACCCGCGGCATCGGATCAGCCGTTTCCATCGCCCTGAAAGAAGCAGGTTATGAAGTTTGTGCGTCTTACGCGGGCAACGACGAAGCTGCAGCGACGTTCAAGGAACTGACCGGCATTCGCGTTCACAAGTTCGACGTTTCCGACTTCGATAGCTGCCACACCGCCATCTTGGAAATCGAAGGCGAAATTGGCCCCATCGACATTCTGGTCAACAATGCCGGTATCACCCGCGACGCCATGCTGCACAAGATGACACTGGATCAATGGAACGAGGTCATCACGACCAACCTCACGTCTCTGTTCAACACCACCAAGAACGTCATCGACAGCATGCGCGACCGTGGCTTTGGACGCGTCATCAACATCAGTTCCATCAATGGTCAAAAGGGCCAGATGGGCCAGAGCAATTATTCCGCTGCCAAAGCTGGCGTCATTGGCTTCACCAAGGCATTAGCCCAGGAAGGTGCCCGCAAGGGCATCACGGTCAACTGCGTAGCGCCCGGATATGTCGCAACGGAGATGGTCAAAGCGATTCCCGAAGACGTTCTGACCACCCAAATTCTGCCTTACATCCCTGTCGGCCGCTTGGGCGAACCAGCGGAAATCGCACGCTGCGTAACGTTTCTGGCGTCCGAAGAAGCTGGCTTTATCACCGGTTCCACCATCACCATCAACGGCGGACAATACATCACCACTTGATCGTGTGTGTCATTGCGACACAATAAAGCCGTATCGGTTCGAGCCGGTGCGGCTTTGACATTTGAAAGGACCTCCCGGTGAGCAGCGAACAAATTATACTTCACCATTACCCGCAATCTCCTGTGACGGAAAAAGTCCGCGTGGTGTTGGGTATGAAAGGCCTCAACTGGAAGTCGGTGCTGATCCCGCGCTTGCCGCCAAAACCCAATTTAATGCCGCTGACTGGCGGCTACCGCCTGACCCCGGTGATGCAAATCGGCGCCGACATATATTGCGACACCAAATGCATCATCGATGAGATCGAACGTCGCACTCCCACGCCGACCCTGTTTCCAAGCGGACGCCAAGGGTTATCCTGGGCGTTGGGACAATGGACCGACGGACCGCTGTTCACGGACGTGGTCACCGTCGCCCTGGTCGAAATGAGTCCCAACATGCCGCCGGAATTTCTCGCCGACCGCGGCCCGCTTTACTTTGGTTCGGACTTTTCCCTGGAGGGCATCAAGGACAAATATGCCACCGCGCTCGCCAACGTCCGCGCCCAGTTCGGCTGGATCGACGACAGCGTCAAGTCCCAAGGCTTCATGCTGGGCGAGCAACCCGGCTTGGCCGATGCGTTGGCCTATTATCTGGTCTGGTTCCTGCGCGACCGCATGGCGGACGGCGAGGCCTTCATGAGCCAATTTGAACACTTGCAACGCTGGGAACAGCACATCAAAGCCATCGGCCATGGTAGGTTTGATGACATGAGCGATGAACAAGCCCTCGACATCGCCAAAAATGCCAAACCACTCACCCCCCAGCACATTGAAGCTGGCGATCCGCTGGGGCTGAACAGCGGCGATACAGTCAGCGTTCAACCCGCGAGTGGTGGACCCAAAGTTGTCGGCACCCTATACAGTCTTGGCGTCAATCGTCTGGCTGTGTTGCGTGACGATCCTGATGTCGGAAAAGTTGCCGTTCACTTTCCGCGCTTGGGCTATGTGGTGAAACCGGCTTAGGATTTAGACGGGTTCAGGCCGTGATAAGCCCCGGACATACTCATCATGCACCCGGAGGCGGCGCGGTCATGGTCATGAACCCGGCATCCGTGATGCCATCCATCCATGCCGACATGTTCGGGCGCTCGGTGCGGATGTCCGCGACCACGCTACGCAATTCCAACCAACTGACAGCCGCGGCAGCAGCCAGGATGCCAATATGCGTATGAGCGCCAAATTCGGCGGCAACCTTATCGATGGCATCCAGGCCCGCATTGATCTTGCCCGTCTGCGCCTGAATCCAGCCATGAGAGCGATGGTCCTCGCGGCGCTTGTTTTCCATGAAAATCAACACGCCAGCATCGGTGATGCCATCCGCCAATGCTTCCAGACACAGCGCCTGCCAGCGGGCTTCCGCGTCGGTGGGATAGATTTCCGCTTCGTCACCCTGCCCGGCGATATAAGCTGAGATCACCGGGGAATCGATCAAAATCGTGCCGTCGTCACGCGCTAATGCTGGCACCTTTCCGAGTGGATTGAGCTTCACATAGTCGGCATTTTTGTAATCAATTTCGGTGACCTCAACGCGGTCGGCAAGTCCCGCTACGGCGGCGACCATGCGACATTTACGGCCAAAGGGGGAGGTCAGAGACGTATAGAGCTTCATCAGAAATGGTCCTTTTGTTTGCGGATTTCGGCAAACACCTCTTCGGCCTCGCTGTCCGCCATATCCAGCATGGCCTTGAACAACGGCACATCGCAGCGCAGGAACGGATTGCAGCGGGCTTCAGATTCGATGGTGGTTGGAATGGTCGCTAGGCCTTGTTCACGCAACCGAGTAACCTCATTTGTGCGGGCCTTTAAATCGGCATTGTTCGGGTCGATGCTGAGCGCGAAGTCGGCATTGGCATTGGTGTATTCATGAGCGCAATAGACGTGCGTGTCGGCGGGCAGAGAACGCAGCTTGCACAGGCTGTCCCACATTTGCTTTGCCGAACCACCCAGCAGCCGCCCACAGCCGAGCGAGAACAACGTGTCGCCGACAAATAGGGCCTTATCGGCTTCAAACTGATAGGCGATGTGGTTCGCGGTGTGGCCCGAAACCTCCAACACCAGGGCTTTTGAGGCCCCCAATTCGATCTCTTCGCCCTGCACCACGCCGTGATCGCATTTGGGGATCAGGCCATAATCGGGGCGACTGCCATACACCACACTGCCGAACGCCTCGACAATGTCAGCGATGCCATCAATGTGATCATAGTGGGGATGGGTAATCAGAATATGAGAAATTTCCCACCCAAGATCCTTGGCGGTCGCAATCACCGGAGCCGAAACTGCCGGGTCCACGCAGGCCGTTTTACCCGATGCCGTGTCGTGCACCAAATAGACGTAATTGTCATTGAGAACAGGTATCTGCCGTATTTCAAGACCGCTCATGGGACGTTTCGCCTCTTGCTGAGGTTGGGATAAAAAGAAGGTATCACCCTTGTTCGCAAACCGCATCTGCGATTTCACTTTTTGCCTGCGCGGTTAGGCCGTAAACTCCCCCGCATGTGGATGGATGCCGTCGACCTTCGAGAATTTTACGCCACGACCACCGGTCGGGTGGCGCGTAGCGTGATTCGTCAAAACTTATGTCAAATGTGGCCCGATGTCAGTGGGCTGAACGTGTTGGGCGTGGGCTACACCACACCATATTTGGGAGCATTTCGCCCCGTAGCCGCACGCACCCTGGCCGCTATGCCAGCTCGCCAAGGGGTTCTACACTGGCCACCGGGTGAACCGGGGCTCACCGCATTGGTGCACGAAGACGACCTGCCGTTCCCCGACCTGTCCATGGACCGGGTGCTGATGGTCCATGCGGTGGAATCCTCAGAACAACTGCGCCATATGCTGCGTGAGGTGTGGCGGGTAATGTCCGACAGTGGACGGCTGATCATCGTCGCGCCCAATCGCCGCGGCATCTGGGCGCGATTGGAACGCAGTCCCTTCGCCCACGGCCAGCCATACTCGCCGCCGCAATTGTCAAGATTGTTGCGCGACAACATGTTCACCCCGATCCGCTCTCAGGTTGGGCTTTACATGCCGCCCAGCCAAACGCGCCTGATGCTTGGCGCTGCGCCCGCACTGGAACAAATCGGACGGCGACTGTTTCCCGGATTTGGCGGTGTGGTGATGGTCGAAGCGGCCAAGGAAATTTACGCCGGACAATTGACCGAGGCCCGTGAAAGACGGCGCGCCTTCGCCCTTGCGCCGCCGGGCGGTGGAACCCATCGCACCCGGCAAATACACGAGCACCAAAAAACCGACAGCTGATTTATGTGCGCAGCAAAAATACACCCTGTTCGCCAAACCAGTTGGCGGCAGCCACGGACTTGCCCATGGTTTTCGACGAGCCTTCCTCATCCAGAAACAAGCTGCGTTCGATGGTCAGGTTCATCTCTTGCGTCAATGCCACGAAATCGCGAATGGTGCAAAAATGGATGTTGGGTGTGTTGTACCATTCATAGGGCAAGTTCTCGCTCACCGGCATGCGGCCCTGGAACATCATGTAGAGCCGCAGACGCCAATAGCCGAAATTCGGCAACGACACGATGGCACGCTTGCCTATACGCATCATCTGTTCCAGAACTTCGCGCGGCTCATGCATGGCTTGCAGGGTCTGGCTGAGGATCACGTAGTCGAACGCGCCATCGGGATAATCCTTGAGGTCCGTTTCGACGTTGCCTTGCACCACCGACAAACCCGACGACACGCACGCCTGCACGCCCTGGGTACTGATTTCAATACCGCGCGCATCCACTTGTTTGAACCGCCATAGATAATCCAACAGCATGCCGTTGCCGCAGCCCGCATCCAGAACGCGGGTGCCTGGCTCAATCATATCGGCGATCAACTGCAGATCAACGCGAATGCCCTTGGGGTTGTTTTGGAGGTCGACAGAATTCATCATGGACCCTTCCTCCGCAAACCCCGATGTTCCGCACAACCTTCGAGGAAACCTTCAAAGACCTTATGAAAATCCGGTTCGTCGAGCAAAAATGCGTCGTGCCCCTTGTCCGATTCGACTTCGACAAAACTAACGTTGGCCGCGCCGGCGTTCAAGGCGTGGACAATCTCACGGTTTTCGCGGGTCGGGTACAACCAGTCGGATGTGAACGACATCACCAAAAAGCGCACAGGGGTGTTTTTGAACGCATTTGCCAACTGCCCGCCATGACGCTGGGCGATGTCGAAATAATCCATGGCGCGGGTGATATACAGATACGCGTTGGCATCGAAACGATCGACGAACGTGCTGCCTTGGTGGCGCAAATAACTTTCCACCTGAAAATCGGCCTCAAAACCGTACGTCACCGCGTCGCGGTCTTGCAGGTTGCGTCCGAATTTTCGGGTCAGAGCCGTTTCCGACAAATACGTGATGTGCGCGGCCATGCGCGCCACAGCCAGTCCACGGTGCGGACGGGTGCTCTCGGCGTGATAATTGCCGCCGTGCCAATCCGGATCGGACATGATGGCTTGGCGGCCCACTTCATTAAAAGCAATGTTTTGCGCCGAATGTCGGGCTGCGGTCGCAATGGGCACCGCAGCGAACACGTTTTCGGGGTACTGAGAGGCCCATTCAAGAACTTGCATGCCGCCCATGGAACCACCCACCACAGCAAACAGCGTCTCAATCCCTAAGTGATCGATCAACAGCTTTTGCGCCCGCACCATGTCGCCGATGGTGATGACGGGAAAACCCAGATCCCATTCCTTGCCCGTGGCAGGGTTGATATCCTGAGGCCCCGTGGTCCCCATGCAGCCGCCTAAGATATTGGAGCAAATGACAAAGTAGCGGTCCGTATCGATCACCCGACCGGCCCCGACCACCTGCTCCCACCAGCCGGGTTTGCCCGTAATGGGGTGCTTATCGGCAACATAATGATCGCCGGTCAGGGCATGACAGACCAAAATGACGTTGGATTTGTCGGCGTTGAGCGTCCCCCAGGTTTGGTATGCGACGTGAACGTTGTGCAGTTCCACACCACTGTCCAGGCGCAAGGGGTCGGTTTCGGCCAGGCGCACGCGATGCCCGGGCAAAGTCCATTCCCCGTTTGCGTCAACCTTATTGGCACGGTTGCCCTCGTCTACGCTCATGCGCGTTGCCCGTCTTTCTTCGTCTGTTGGAGACCCATTGCTATGGTTGCGCCTTTAAAGTGTCAATGTTTTCTTTGATTTCTGTGGGATTACTCTTTAATTTCGCCGCCTGAGCTTCTTCTCATTTTGGAACCCCTTCATGGCGCGTGAATTAACAGACCTACGGCGCGAAATCGACGCCATCGACGACGAGATCCACGACCTGCTGAAACGGCGGACAAAGATCGTCGAGGAAGTGCGCCTCTATAAATTCGACGAACGGGTAAAAATTCGCCCCGCACGCGAAGCCGAAATCATTTATCGCCTGTTTGCCCAGCATGAAGGCAAATTCCCCAAGCGCGAACTGTTTCGCATTTGGCGTGAATTGATCGTTGCGACCCTCAGCCTTGAAGGCTCGTTTTCCGTTGGCGTGTTCATGGACGAAAACGGCGACAGTTTCTGGGACTTGGCCCGCGATCACTTCGGCAGTTACATCCCGATGACGCCATTTCCGTCGACCCGGCGCATCATCGAAGCGGTGCAAAAACAAGAGGTCATCGTCGGCATTCTGCCGATGCCCGCGCGTGCCGAGAAGGACCCTTGGTGGCGACGCATGGCCTTCGAGGGCGACGATGTTCCTCGCGTCATTGCCCGTTTGCCGTTCGTCGGCGGCGCAAACGCCCGCCCGCGTGAACTGGAAGCCCTGGTGGTTTGCCCTGTCCCCCAAGAACCGACCGGACGCGATCGCACCTATTTGGTCATCGAAAGTGCAGAACAACTGGCCCCAAGCCAAATCAACGCCGCACTTGCCGATGTGGGCCTGGGCCTGATTTTTTCCACGGAAAGCCATGACGACAATCGCCCCAAAGTCTGGCAAATCCTGATCGAACTGGATGATTTCGTGGCTTCCAACGATCCACGCATTGACCAGTTCAAAGAGGCCTTTAACGGCGCAATCCAGTTTGCCGTGACCATCGGCGGCTACGCGACGCCCATTTCCAAAAAAGAACTGGCGTAAGCAATTTCCCCATGAGGACATCCACATGAGCCCGGTTATTCCCCCGCGTCCCGGTATTTTGGACATCAGCCCCTATGTCGGCGGCGATTCCAAAGTCGCGGGCGTCGAACGCATCATCAAGCTGGCCTCCAACGAAGGCGCTTTCGGACCTTCGCCCAAAGCCATTACCGCCATGCAAAGTGCCAGCGAAACCGTGCACCGCTATCCCGATGGCGGTGCATTGAAGCTGCGCGAGGCTATCGCCAAACGCTACGGCCTGGATGTGGACCGCATCGTCTGTGGCGCAGGTTCAGATCAATTGCTGAGCCTTTTGACCTACAGCTACGCCGGACCGGGCGATGAAGTCCTGTACACCGAACACGGTTTTCTGATCTACCCCATCGCCGCCAAGGCCGCGGGTGCAACCCCGATCAAGGCCCCGGAAACCAACCTCAAAACGGATGTCGAGGCCTTGCTGGACGCGGTGACGGACAAGACCCGGATCGTGTTCATCGCCAACCCCAACAACCCCACGGGCACCTACCTGAGCAACGCGGAACTTTCCATGCTGCGCGCGGGACTGCCCGAAGACGTGTTGTTGGTGATCGACGCGGCCTACGCCGAATTTGTCGGGCGCAACGACTACACGGCGGGCACAGAACTGGTCGATGCCGGACAGAACACCGTCATGACGCGCACGTTTTCGAAAATTTTCGCCCTGGGCGGGCTGCGGGTCGGTTGGGGCTATTTCCCCAGCGAAATCGCTGACGTGCTCAACCGTGTGCGTGAGCCGTTCAACGTGTCATCAATCGGTCAGGCCGCAGCGATCGCATCGTTGGAAGACTTGGCCTTTCAGGAAAAGTGCTTTGAGCACAACCTGACCTGGATCGCCAAAACACAAGAGGCTCTTCATGAGCTGGGTATCGACACCACCGCCAGCGTCGGCAACTTTGTGTTGGCCCGTTTTGGCGAAACCAGTACCGCAGAAAAGGCCGATAATTTCCTGCGCGAACGCGGCATCATCGTGCGCCGGGTAACAAGTTACGGCTTGCCCGATTGTCTGCGCATATCCATCGGCACCGCAGACGAGATGAAAGCGTTCATCTCTGTCATGCGCGATTTCACGGGGGGCTGAGGCATGAGCGAACCACTTTTCGATCGTGTCGCCCTGATCGGCATCGGTCTCATCGGCTCCAGCCTTGCGCTGGCCATGAAGCTGCACGGACTGACCAGCCATATCGCCATCTCAACGCGCAGTGCCGAAACGCTCGCAACGGCAGAAAAGCTCAATCTGGGGAACAGCTATGCCCTGGACGCCGCTGAGGCCGTTCGAGGGGCTGATTTGGTGATCATCTGCACGCCCATGGGTGCGCAAGGCGCAGTCGCACAGTCCATTCGCGAAAGCCTGAAACCAGGCGCAATCGTGACTGACGTCGGTTCCGTCAAGTCCACCACCATCCGAGACATCGCGCCGCATATCCCCCAAGGCGTCCATTTGGTTCCGGGCCACCCCATTGCAGGCACCGAGCATTCGGGACCGGAAGCGGGCTTTGCCGGCCTGTTCCCCGGTCGTTGGACAATCCTGACCCCTGCGGATGGCACAGATGCAGATGCCACCGACAAGGTCCGGCGTCTTTGGGAAGGTTGCGGCGCTAATGTCGAAATCATGACCCCCGAACATCACGATCGGGTTCTCGCCGTCACCTCACACCTGCCCCATCTGATCGCCTACACCATCGTCGACACCGCCGATCAGTTGGAAGACGAAACCAAGGAAGAAGTGATCAAGTTTTCCGCGTCGGGTTTTCGCGACTTCACCCGCATCGCTGCGGGCGATCCGGTAATGTGGCGCGATGTGTTTCTGACCAACCGCGACGCGGTGCTGGAAATTCTGGGCCGCTTCACCGAAGACCTTACCGCCATGCAGCGCGCCATCCGCAAAGGCGATGGTCCCATGCTGGAACAAACCTTCGCCCGCGCCCGCGCCGTTCGCCGCTCCATCATCGATGCCAAGCAGCACACGCCGGACGTTAAGCCGAACGGCGACTCAACTTAGAACACCGGCTTGATATCTTTGTAATTGCGCGGTGGGGTTTGCGGTTCCGCCGCCGCTTCTGCAACCGGCGGGGGCGGTGCCAAACCCCAGTCTTGCACCGGGTCGAACACCGGCATCTTCATAACCCTAAGCGGGCCGAGGCTCAGTTCGCCGTCTTGCACCGTTACGGATAGATTGATTGAGGGGGTTTCCCCGTTCTTCGGGCGCGTACTGAGCGCCGAAAGCGCCATGGTCGCTTTCACCGCATCGCCGGCACGCATGGTGCCCCGGGCGCGCAAAATTTCCATCACCTGAAACAGGCCTTCAATTTTGGCGGTAAAAGCGCCTTGAGGCTGAAAATTCTTATCCAAAGTCGCCGTGCCGCCCGCGGCAACGGCCAAGGGGCCACTTCGGAACTTCAAACGTTCGAACTCGATCGCGCCGCCACCATCGCGCCATTCCGACAAGCGTTCGCGTAGCGCACCGGGGATTACCGGCCCGGTCACCCGCGCCGCCACATCCAGATTTTGCACATCATCGCCCAATGGCATGGGTAAAATCCCCGGCAACACCAAATTATCCCCGGTGATGTCTAAACTCAGCCCCGTCCCCCCGGCCTGGGTGTTTGGATCGTGAACGGCCTGAAGGTGCAAACGTTCGATGGACAGCGGTGCACTGCCGTTCATGGTCAGACCCTGAACGCGCAAATTCAGACTTTTCGGCCACACCGGGCCAAGCACTACATCAGCCTCAAAGCGTTCCGCCGCGCCGGTAAAGCGCAGCGTATCATTCGCCAAAAGCACATCGTGATTGTCGGGCGCATTCAGGTGTAATTTCCACGGCGTCCAGGGGCGCGCGTTCACCGTCAGCGTACCACTTTTCCATTTCACGGTCGTGCCGAACGCGGGGCCCTCATAGCGTGGGGCGGTCAGTGTCAGTGTGATACGGGTGGGGAACCCAGCCGTCTCCATGGATGCATAATCGACGACAGCACCCAGGCTGCGTTGTGCCTCGACCCAGCCCGTAATCTCAGATTTAGCCCACGCCGACATGGCGTACCAAGCGAACGACCAAAGCCCGAACACCAGCGCGGCTGAGGCAATAAATGCCAACGCAGTCTGAAATCTTCTCAATTCTTTGGGCTTTTGATAATGCAGCGCGGGGTGATTGAACCCCTGCAAATCGTCTTTAGGTCGTTTGGCCATTCGGTTTCTCCGAAAAATGCGCTGAACCGATAGTCTATATTGCCCCAAAGTTTAGCGAGGCATTGAGGCCGGATGAAGTTGAAGGTAGCATGCCCGTATGATGAACACGCCCCCTCCCAAAAAAACCAAGCCCGACCCGTTCTGGGTTTACGCCTATGGCTCTTTGATGTGGAACCCCGGATTTCCTTATGAGGAGGTACAACCGGGGCTGATCCATGGTTATCACAGGAGTCTCTGTGTGTTGTCCACCATTTATCGCGGCACGCCGGAGCATCCAGGTCTGGTTCTGGGCCTGGATCAAGGCGGATCGTGCTGTGGGCGCACCTTTCGCGTCGCCCCTCAACACGTCAACGCCACCCTGGATTATCTTGACGAACGCGAACAGGTGACCAAGGTCTACTGCCCGCACTTTCTCGACACCAAGCTCAGTGACGGTCGGACGGTGCAGGCTTATACCTTTGTCGTGCGACACGAGCACGAACAGTTCGCCGGTAGCTTAAGCTTTGAAGAACAGGCAAAATTCGTCGCCCAGGGGGCCGGTGACCGGGGCGCGGCGATCGACTACCTCTCCAGCACGGTGGAACATATTAGCGACCTAGGCATCCAAGACACCCAGCTTCACGGTGTCTTGGAGCGGGCCTATGAGCTCAAATCGGGTTTAGCTGAAATCGTTCCTCCTCAAGAGTGACCGTCAGCACTGTGGACGCAATTATGTGGGTATCTTTTTCTATGCGCGTTGAATCCATCCTCTATAATAATCGGTACGAGGGTGTTATTACCTAACGAACATTGAGACTTGCGCCGAGTGGATGAGGTGGGGCACCTGATCTCGAAGGGTGGAGTTCGGGCATTCGGAACGGCGGCAAGGGGGGGGGGGAGCGTGTCCGGTTCTATCGATAACGGTGAATTGATTAATTTTCTCTATCAGGCGGTTGACGAGCCGGCAGCGATGGATGAATTTGCGCGCCATTTCGCCACCAGCTACGATACCCCGTTCGGGATATTAACGGTCCGCAGCAAGGCCGATTTTCAGGTTCTCGATGTCACCGAATGGGGCTTCGGAAAAGCCGGTCTTGAGGCCTACATGGGCTACTATTATCAGCACGATGTTTTAACCATCGGCCTGATGCAATTGCCTCATTCCAAGTTCTATCCTCATCAAAAGTCTTATGATGATGACGATTTTCTCAAGACCGAGCTTTACAACGACTTCGCGGTTCCTATGGAGTTGCGCTATGCCGTCGGGGCGATATTTCCGATCCCGCATTCCGCGCATTGCTTCCACTTTGGCGTTTGCCGCCGACCAAATCAGGACCCATACGGTCCGCAATTGGTGGCGAAGCTGGACCAGCTTGTGCCCCATCTACAGCAATTCCTATATTTAAGGTCACGGTTTGGCGAACTGACAGCCCGGGCGTCCCTCATGGAACAGACTCTATCTCGCCTGAAGCTCGCCGTGTTTATCTGTGATGAACACCTAAATATCCTCCACCAGACGGATCAGGCGGAAGACATCGTACAATCACGCTCGGAGGTCACGGCCCGCAACAAGGTTCTCGGATTCCAAAACAGTAAGAAAAATAGCGAATTGAGCCGACTGGTGCGCAATGCCGTCGGGGCTTCGCGGGGGGAAGATCAGCCCCCAGGTGGGGTTTTGCGCATTGACGACGGTGGCGGCTTGCTTGAAGTGGTCATCACACCGATCCGTTATGCTCCGCCTGGTGAGGTGTTCAATTCTTCCGCCCCATCCGCCGCCGTTTTCATGCGTAACGCCGCAACGCCGCGTGTGATTGCCCCCGATGCCTTATCGATCCTCTACGACCTGTCACCCTCGGAAGCCGATATAGCGGTCCGAATGAACCAGGGTTTATCGCTCATGCAAATTGCGAATATCCGCAGGGTGAGCGTGCAAACCGTCCGCTCGCAAATCAAAACGCTTTACCAGAAAACCGGGACCAGCCGCCAAGCGGACCTAGTGGCCTTGGTTGGGACAAGCCTTGCGGGGCTTGCACCCCCACTACCCTCATAAGCGACAATGTGCACCGGTTCAGTGATCCAGGTTTACCCCCGCGCCCCCATCCCCCCCATTTCTAGCCGCCTAAATATGCACCCAATACCCAAATTGGGGGATTTAAGGTTTTCCAATACCGCTTAGGCTCAGATGAATACTCAAGTTGAGTTTCACTTGAGAGAGAGCGTCTCCCCGCAGAATGTGGAGAGATGCTCTCGACATGTTTCTTCCGTCACCTGTGCCACCACGCCCACACATGGAGACGACAGGTAGAGCTGATGCACAGAAAGTGAACTTTAGATCAATGCCCAAAGCCCCCCATCCTTCCCCCACCTCGCAACAATGGAAACTCCTATCCCCCAGGGACCGGGAGGATAGAGAGGCAGAGCTGAGAAAGCTGATTGCTGAAGCACGACGAGATGAGCATAAGGACAAGAGGCGAGAGAAAGAGCACGCAGCCGAATTGCATGAAATGTTGGTGCGCATAGAAAGAGCAAAATCCGAGATCATTTTTTCCAATAATTTTGGCAAAAATGAAGTCATAGATGCGTTTGTTAGAGCCACCGAGGCCATTAAAAGGTATGTGGAAATTTGCCTTAAAACGTCACCGCTCATACATGAGAAAAAATCGGGCCTTGCTTCAAATAAAGACCGATCTTTATCCTCAAAGTGCGGAAAAGTTATTGATGAGAATGCTTAAAATTTACACCACCCCACCATCGCCATAGGGCCTGTGCCAGCTCGGCACCTCATGCCAATACACTACCCGCACTTCGAATATCCACATTCCAGACAGGTATCGCAGCCTTCCTGCTTGATCAGGCCGGGTTGACTGCACTTGGGGCAAAAGCCCATGCGGGAATCGTGGCTCTTGGCCTGATCGCGATCGTGTTTGTGATCCAGTTCCGCGTGTTCATCGAAACTGTGGCCGGGGGCAGGTTCCAGGTTGACGACCTTGGCCTCCATATCTGGGCCGGGATAATGTTCTCCGCCCTTAAGGAAGCCAATGGCGATCATGTGGCGTTCAATCACGCCGCCAAGCGCTGCCAAAAGCGACGGCACATACTTGCCGCCAACCCAGTGGCCGCCGCGCGGGTCGAACACGTTTTTAAGCTCTTCAACCACAAACGACACATCACCACCGCGGCGGAACACAGCCGATATCATTCGGCACAATGCCACCGTCCAGGCGTAGTGGTCCATATTCTTGGAATTGATGAACACCTCAAACGGACGCTCGCGACCATCATCGAGATAATCGTTGATGGTGACGTATAGCGCGTGTTCGGATTCCGGCCAGTTGATCTTGTAGGTATGTCCCTTGAGAAACTCAGGGCGCTCCAGCGGTTCGAACATACGGTGAATCGCGCCGCTATCGCCCTGATCCTTGGGCTTGGCCGCAGCCGTAGGCTTGTCGAACGGCAGGCTCGGCTGTTCCGGCTCCTTCGCCGACTTGGCCTTGCTCTTGCCTTTGATTTCCAGCACCGAGCCGGTGACATCGTTGGGACGATAGGTCGTGCAGCCCTTCAAGCCAAGGTCGTAGGCCTCCATATAAATGTCTTTGAAGGCATCAAAGGTGATTTCCTCGGGACAATTGATGGTCTTGGAAATTGAGCTGTCGACATACTTCTGCACCGCCGCCTGCATCACCAGATGATCGCGCGGCGACAGTTGCTGTGCATCGACGAATGCATCGGTAAGTGGCGCGTTCTCGCCCTTGACCTTGCGGTACAGGCGGTAAGCGTAGTCGGAAACTTCTTCTTCCTTACGCGATCCATCGGGCTGTAAAACATGACGGATGTAGGTGAAGCTGAACACCGGCTCCAACCCGCTTGAAACGTTGTCGGCGAACAGCGAAATGGTGCCCGTCGGCGCAATCGAAGTGATCAGTGCATTGCGAATGCCGTGTTCACGAATAGCGTCCTGAACGTCAGCGTCTAAGCGCTGAATCATTTCACCCTGCAAATAGCGTTCGCCGTCATACAGTGGAAACGCGCCCTTTTCCCTCGCCAACTCGGTGGAGGCCAAATAAGCGGCGCGCTCAATCGCTTTCATCCATGTTTCGGTCAGACGCACTGCGCGGTCCGCGCCGTACCGCGCCCCGCACATGATCAGAGCGTCGGCAAGGCCGGTCACGCCCAAGCCGATGCGGCGCTTGGCCTTAGCCTCGTTTTCTTGTTCTTCGAGTGGAAATCGTGACACGTCAATCACATTGTCCATCAACCGCACGGCCGCGGTTACCTTACGGCTCAGCCCAGCGATGTCGATGTCGGCGTCTTCCGAAAATGGGTCCGTCACCATACGTGCGAGGTTCAACGAGCCCAACAAGCACGCACCGTAAGGCGGCAGCGGTTGTTCCCCACAGGGGTTGGTGGCGTGGATGGTTTCGCAGTAATTCAGGTTGTTCAAGCGATTGATGCGGTCGATGAAAATCACGCCCGGTTCCGCGTATGCATAGGTCGCGCGCGTGATCTTGTCCCACAGTTCGCGCGCAGGTAGGGTTTTATAGACTTCACCCTCAAATTTGAGATCCCAACTGTCGTTAGCTTTGACCGCCGCCATGAATGGGTCGGTAACCAGGACCGACAGATTGAACATACGCAGGCGACCCGGTTCCTGCTTGGCTTCGATGAAGGGCTCGATATCGGGATGGTCGCAGCGGATCACCCCCATCATCGCGCCACGGCGAGACCCGGCGCTCATGATGGTGCGGCACATGGCGTCCCAGACATCCATAAAGCTCAACGGACCCGAAGCATCCGCACCGATCTTTTTCACCACCGCGCCGCGCGGGCGCAGGGTCGAGAAATCATAACCAATGCCGCCGCCCTGCTGCATGGTCAGCGCGGCCTCTTTGAGGCTATCAAAAATGCCGCCCATGGAATCGGGAATATCACCCATGACGAAACAATTAAACAACGTCACCCGACGTTCCACACCCGCACCGGCGATAATGCGCCCCGCTGGCAGGAACTGAAATCCGTTCATCATTTCAAAGAAGCGCTCTTCCCACAGCTCTGGCTGTTTTTCGGGTTCGGCCAGCGCCTTGGCTACACGACGCCAAGTGTCTTCGATGCTCTTGTCCACAGGCCGCCCATCCGCCCCCTTGAGGCGGTACTTCATATCCCAAATGTGTTGGGAAATGGGTGTCATCGGCACCATGGTTTCCATCGCTCCTGCATATAGACATATATTGCGAAAGTGCACCCGCTCTACCAACGTTGGCAGTATGGTTGCGAGGCGTTGCGCACAATCAATGTAACCCATTGATATTTATAGCAACACACAGATTTTCGCCTGCTCAGTGTACGCCCGAGACTGAGCCCGGTCAACGAAACGTTCTCGTTATGTTTCCATGCTGGATTTGAAGACGCCCGCCACGTCCCGCATCCTACACAACCACGCCCGGATGGCACGCACTGTCTTATGCACATATCCAGAGGTACCTGTGGAAAACCTGCAAAGCTTACGTCACGAAATAGTCCACGAATCTATCCACAGGCGGAAAGAGGGCTAGATTCAACGGCTTGCTATGGAGACTTAAGGGCATCTGGGAGGCTGGCGCAAACTTAAAGGTCTTCATTTTTTGGTGGCGCTGGATGCTCCAAAGAACGAGAGGGGACAGGCACATTAGGATACATCGTCCGCGCCTCTTCGATCAGACGGTTGGAAGCCTCTTCAATACGACTTTGCAAGGTACTCATAAAGTCCTTGCGGTCCAGATCCGGCGCAATCGCCGGGAGAATTTCGATGGTGATACGTCCCGGACACTTGATAAAACTACGCCGCGGCCAAAATAGGCCCGAATTCAACGCCACTGGTACCAAAGGGGCGTCCACTGCCATATAAAGCGCCGCCACACCGGGATGATACGTGCCCGTAGCGCCTGGGGCGGAGCGGGTGCCCTCGGGAAATATCACCACGCTTTGCCCCCTTGCCAAACGCTTTTCGGCCCCCTTGATCATCCGCTTCAACGCTGCGGCACCGGCTTTACGATCGATGGCGATGGCGCCTGCTTTGGCCACATACCAACCAAAGAACAGGATCGAAAGCAGTTCTTTTTTAAGGATGTAGGACGGGTCTCGAACCAACAGATAAAAAATGCCTGTTTCCCAGGCACTTTGATGCTTGCTGGCAAAAATGCAGGGGCCTTGGGGCAAGTTCTCCAATCCTCGAACCTCCCAACTGAGGCCTGCAATCACCCGCAGACACCACATGATCGACTGCGCCCAAAACCTCAATCCCCACTGCATTGCCTGGCGGGGCAACAGCAGACAAGGCAACAGCGCGATCGCCATCACCACACCACCCGCGAAAAATGCGGCATTGAAGAAAAAAGATCGAACAGCCATCATACATCACCTTGGATGCAAGCTTTATTCAAAACGATTTCACCCCATCACCCTCATGATCATGTGACGCGACCATGCCAGCAAGTACTTGTTATATTCGCTGATGATCAAGCCCGCGGTGCCGGGCCAGGCCCACCACTGTTGCTGCTTTACATGCGGGGGAAACACAGGGTGCTGAACCAATACCACCTCCGGCAATGCATACTCGAACTCCAAAACCGAACGGGGCATATGATAGCCAGACGTCACCAACCGCACGCTGTGTATTCCATTATCGCGCACCCAATCGCGGGTTTCCGTGGCGTTGGAAATGGTATCGACGGCATGACCGATGCTAATGCAACAGTTCCAATCTGCCGGGTTGCGCCGATAGGCCTCCAAAAGGTTCTGCATATCGATGCCTTGATAAACGCCCGATATGTACAACTTCTCGGCCATTCCTTGTTCCAGCAGCTGCAAGCCTTCATCAAGGCGTCCGCTGCCGCCGGTCAACACCACAATGGCGTCCGTGTGCGCGTCCGGGGCAGTCACCGCCACGGGAATCGCATCGGCATAACGGAACAAACCGCCCCCCCATACACCAACCAACAGAATCAATATCCCCCCAAAGCGACTGATGGTGCGCCCTGTGCTACGACGGTGTGGTGGGCGTGTCATATCAAATCATCCTTTTGAGTGTGCGCATCACAGTGAACCGCGCTGTCCATGCTGCAACCAACCCGGCAGCCAGCGGCAACGCAACCAATGACACCATCCCCGCAATCGGCAAGGAAAGGTCGGGCAACAAGCCAGCCTGCAACCGCCCCGCCACATAGCCCAGCAAGATCAATGTCAACGCGGCCAGCACGAGTCCGATGACCCCACCTTTGAACCCCATGGCCCAAGCACGGCTTGCGAATTGCTTGGCGATGTAACTATCTTGGGCACCGGTCAAATGCAAAACTTCAATCGCTTCGGCGTGCACGGTTAGCCCCGTGCGGGTGGTAAAAACCACTGTGCTCATCGCCGCCAGAACAATCAAGGCCAGAACGCCTGCAGCCAAAGCTTCAAGCGTGCGCACCATTTCAATCAAGCGCGCCAGCCATACGCCATGATCATCGACCTGGGTGCCGGGGATGGTGCTCGACAGTTTTTGCTGTAAAACACGTACATCCAGATCGATATCCGAATCCGTGTCGACATCGATCAACCTCGGCAATGGCACGTCTGCTGCCTCGACCACGCCCAACCAGGGGCTTAAAAGTTGCAACACCTTGCGATCACTGACCACCTCAGCGCGCACCACACCCGGGGTATCCGAAATCATGTTGAGTGCGTTTTGAAGACGTCGGGCGTTGGTCGCTTTGCTGGCGTCCGGGTCGGCTGGAATTTGTACCGTCAGGGTCGCCGCCATGCCGCTATCCCAGCGCGCGGCCAACCCATCCAGGCCAATCAGACCCGCTTGAGCCAGCGTGGCCAAATAGACCATGAACGCAATCAACCAGGGCAGAAAGCGGCTCAGGGAATCCTTATCTAACGGCAAGTCAGTACGCCGAGAGAACATCATACCCCCTCCCCACCGGGTTTGGTCACGGATTTGGTCCCAGGCGAAATGTGCAACTGGCCCGCGCCCAAACGCATCACCGGGTGGCCCAGCTCCCGCACCATGGCCTCGTTATGGGTGGCGACCAGCACGGTGGTGCCCAATTTATTGAGCTCTTCAAACAGATGCATCAAGCGGTAACCCATGCGGTCGTCGACGTTGCCGGTGGGCTCATCAGCCATCAACAGGCTGGGCCGTGCGATCACCGCACGGGCGATAGAGGCACGCTGCTTCTGACCGCCCGACAGGGTCGGCGGGCGCGCATTCATGTGGTCTTTCAAACCAACCCAGACCAGTAATTCTTCCACATGACGCTTGATGTCTTGCTCGCGAATCCCGGCAACCCGCAACGGCAACGCCACATTGTCGAAGGTGGATAGGTGCTCCAACAGACGGTACTCCTGAAACACCACTCCAATGGAACGACGCAACGCCGGTAGCTGGTCGCGAGGGGTGGTGGCGATATCGTGGCCGAACAGGTGCAAAAGCCCCCGCGACGGTCGATGGGCCAGATACATCAGCTTCAAAAGCGACGATTTACCTGCCCCGGACGGCCCCACCAAGAAATGGTAAGAACCCGGTTTCAGCTCAAAACTGACGTCTTGCAGAACTTCCGGGCCGAGGCCGTAACGCAAGCCGACATTCTCGAAACGGGCAATGGATGCGGTGGGATCAATATCCACGGAGTCTTCGTCCTCAAAAACCTGTTCTGCCCCAGCTTTGAGGCCTTATTTGGCCGTATCCTGGGGGACTTCATTGGCGGCATATCATAAAATGACATGGCGTGATTGGAACCATCCACAACGAACCTGACCACCTTGCTTGCGTTGAATTCCACAAACACCTATAAAGGCAAGAGGTTAACACATACATATACTGTGTCACGATGATCATCACTTGCCCAAATTGTGGAACACACTACGACGTCAAACCCGAGGCTATCAAGCCTACCGGGTCAATGATGAAGTGCGCGCGCTGTGGTTACGCCTGGCAGCAATCCGTGATCCATTCGGTTGAGGTCCGTGAACAGCAGCTCAGCATCCCGGTGAGCACCGCTGCAGCTCCGGCTGCAGCTCCGGCTGCCGCTGCACCACCTCCGCCACCTCCTCCTCCGCCACCACCAGCTCCCGAGCCAGAACCGATCCCCGAACCGGAACCCGAACCTGCGCCAGAGCCGGAGCCGGAAGCAGCCCCGGAGCCAGAACCGGAGCCAGAAGCCGAAGCAGAATCCGACCCCTTATCCCAGGATGAGCTCGACAACCTGTTTGGTGAAGATGACGCAGCACTTACACCGATCGAATCGATGATCGACACCAACGTCGACCACGACGAAGCCGAAACCATCGAGATTGAAGACGACGACCTGGACCCGATTCCCTCTGGTTTCAGCGAGCCCATGCCGAACGACGACGACGAAATTCCCGTCGGCCGTCCACGTTTCAAAAAGCCACCGGTCGAAAAGAAAAAACCGATCGCGATGATCATTGCCGCCGTGTTCGCCGTACTGTTCATCGGCATCGCCGCGACCGGGTTCCTCGCCAAGGACGCCATCATCAAGGCTGTCCCTGCGGCAAAAGATTATTACATCATGATGGGTATCCATAAGGTTGAGCCCGGCGAAGGGCTGGCTCACCAAGACGTCAAAGCCCGGCGTGACGTTAAAAACGGCATCGATTACCTCATCGTCGAAGGCAAGGTCGCCAACGTAACGGAAGAAGCGGTCCACGTTCCGGTTCTCAAGGTCGCCCTGACCAACACCGACGGCAAAGAAATTCGCGTCCAGACCATGGAACTGCCGAAAACAGTCCTGGAAGCGGGCGAAAGCATCCCCTTCAAGGTTGAATTCGAAAACCCACCCGGCACAGCCCGGTCCATGGCGCTCGGCTTTGTCGATGCGGCGGACATGGGCAAAGATGCAGGCACAGACGAAGGCGCTGTCGGTCACTAAGGCCCGATCAGTTCCAACTCAAATTCGCCGGAAAATGCCCCTGAATTAGTCTTCCAACCAAGTCGGCAAACGATCCATAGCGATGATGTCTTCGACGTCCAATCGTTCGCGCACAACGGCGAACTGGTCGGCGTTGACCATCACTTCCGCGATCAGCGGGCGGCTGTTGTAGGTCGAAGACTGCACCGCGCCGTAAGCGCCTGCGGTGCGCATCACCAGCAAATCGCCTGCTTTGACGGCAGGCAGGCGGCGCCCCTTGGCGAAGGTGTCGCCGGTTTCGCAGATGGGGCCGACGATGTCCACGTCGATCAGGTTCGCATCCTTGGCCGGTTCGATTTCCGGCACGATGTTGTGATAGGCGCTGTATAGGGTCGGGCGGATCAAATCGTTCATGCCCGCGTCCACGATCAGGAACGTGCGGGTCGCGCCTTCTTTCACATAGATCACCCGCGTGACCAAAATGCCGGAATTGCCCGTGATCATACGCCCTGGTTCCAGTACCAGTTCGACGTCCAGGCCGCTAAGGGTTTCGCGTACCACCTGGGCGTAGGCTTCGGGATCGGGCGCAATCGCCTCATCATCCGCACCGTAGGGAATGCCGAGCCCGCCACCGATATCGAGGACATCGACGCTCAGACCGTCTGCGCGCAACATCGCGACCAGATCGCCCGCGCGCACATAGGCATCACGAAACGGTTGTAAGTCCAGCAATTGCGAGCCGATGTGCATGGCCAGACCGCGTGCCTGAATGCCCGGAAGCTTGGATGCCTTGGCGTACATTTCATGGACGCGCGTCCATTCGATGCCGAATTTGTTTTCCAACTTGCCGGTGCTGATTTTTTCGTGCGTCTGGGCGTCCACATCCGGATTGACGCGCAGCACGATCGGGGCCGTTACGCCCATTTCGGTGGCGATGGCGCTGACGCGTTCCAGTTCTGGTTCGGATTCCACGTTGATTTGTTTGATGCCCACCTCTAGCGCCATACGAATTTCCGGGTCGGACTTGCCCACACCGGAAAAGACAATGTTGCGTGGCTTCACGCCCGCTTTCAGGGCGCGGGTCAGCTCGCCACCGGATACTACGTCCGCCCCAGCGCCAAGTCCTGCCAAGGTGCGGATCACCGCCTGATTAGAGTTCGCCTTAACCGCGTAGCACACCATGGCGTTCAAGCCGCGCAGAGCGTCGGCGAACACATTGTAATGGCGCGTCAGTGTTGCCGTGGAATACGCATAAAAGGGCGTTCCGACCTGTTCGGCGATATCCGTCAGCGCGACGTCTTCGGCGTGCAGATGCCCGTTCTTGTAGTTAAAATAATCCATCAAACTAACCTTATTGGCTGGGATAAGTATTCGGGTAAGTCGAACCCGGCGGTGCTTCGGGAGCACCCTTGCGACCGCAAGCGCTCAATGCACCTGCGACCATCAGCAGCGCCACGGCAACGGTCAAGAAACGGGTCAATCCAAAGCGGGTCATTTCAAAAACCTCTCACGCGCGTGGGCCACCTGGGCCAAAACATTGGCTGGTGACGTGCCGCCCAAAGATGTGCGACTGGCCACCGAATTGTCGACGCCGAGAACCGTGAAGATTTCATCCGTCAGCCCCGCATCCACGCTTTGCATGTCGTGCAGTGACAAATCTTCCAGGCCACAGCCTTTGTCTTCGGCCATCTTGACCAACGCGCCGGTGACGTGGTGGGCATCGCGGAACGGCTTGCCCAATGCCCGCACCAGCCAATCGGCCAGATCGGTGGCGGTGGTGAAGCCCTTGCCCGCGTCGGCCTTCATACGTTCGACGTTGAAGGTCGCGGACTTAAACATTCCGGTCATGGCCGTGACACACAGCTCAGCCGTATCCGATGCGTCAAACACGGGTTCCTTGTCTTCTTGCATGTCCTTGCCGTAGGTCAGCGGCAGACCCTTCATCACCGTCAGCAAGCCCATCAGCGCGCCGAACACCCGGCCAGCCTTGCCACGCACCAGCTCTGACGCGTCCGGATTGCGCTTTTGCGGCATGATTGAACTGCCCGAAGAAAAGTCATCGGAAACACGAATAAAACCGAACTGCTGCGAGGCCCAAATGACCATTTCCTCAGCCATACGCGACAAATGCACACTGAGAATCGATAGCACGCCCAGATATTCCAGCGCGAAGTCCCGGTCCGAAACGGAATCCAGCGAGTTTTGCGTTGGCCGCGCGAAGCCCAATGCGGCCGCCGTGGCTTCGCGATCGATGGGGAACGAGGTGCCCGCCAGCGCCGCCGAACCCAAGGGACATTCATTCATTCGCGCCCGGCAATCTTGCACCCGCGAGCGATCACGGCCCAACATCTCGGTATAGGCCAGAAGATGGTGCCCCAGCGTTACCGGCTGGGCCGCCTGCAAATGGGTAAAGCCCGGCATCACCGTGGCGGCGTGTTCTTCGGCGCGGTCGATCAGCGCCTCTTGCAAGTCTTTCAGTGCACCATCAAGACCGTCGAGCGCATCACGCACCCACAATTTAAGATCCGTCGCCACTTGGTCGTTGCGTGAACGCGCCGTATGCAAACGCCCCGCTGCACCACCGATTTTATCGCGCAAACGACTTTCGACGTTCATATGAATGTCTTCAAGAGCGCGCGAAAATTGGAACGTTCCGTCGAGAATTTCCGTTTCTACAGCATCCAAGCCTTCAAGGATGGCTTTGCCGTCCTGTTCGGTTATGATGCCCTGAGCGACCAGCATCTGGGCGTGCGCGCGTGAGCCGCGAATATCTTGGGCGAACAAGCGCTTGTCAAAGCCGATGGAGGCATTGATTTCTTCCATCACGGCCGAAGGCCCCGCTTCGAAGCGTCCGCCCCATATGGTGCTGGTGGTGTTGTTATCGTCGTTGTTGCTCATGGTATCTGGGACCCAAGATGGACCGAAAAAATCGTCAGTCGAAAATCAAAAACACCGGCATCAAACACGCTATGCGGTTCGGTGCGGCATTACGGACAGCCACAATAGGCATTGCGGCCATTTTGGTGATATCCGCCCGCGTTGCAAGTGCCCAGGCCGATCAGATCGAAATTCCTCTGGAATTGGCCAATAAGCTTCGTCCTGCCATCACCGCACAAGGGGCACTAGATACGCCCTTTTTCAATGCGGCGGAAGAAGAAATAACCCTCGCCTCACTCAAGGGCCGGGGCGTGATTCTAAACTTTTGGGCCACCTGGTGTGCGCCGTGCGTACGCGAAATGCCTGCCCTGGACCGTTTATCCGCCCAACTCGCGAACAGCGGCGTCGAGGTGATCGCCGTCTCTGAAGATCGCAAGGCGCTCAAAAAAGTTCAGCCCTTCTTCGACGCCAACGACATAAAAAATCTGGGCGTTTTTTATGATATTAAGGGTAGGTTGTCGCGCAAACTCGGCGTGGAGGGCCTACCGACCACAATTTTGCTCGGTGCTGACGGACAGATCAAAGGCCGAGTTCTGGGGGTTTTGGAATGGGATTCCCCGGAAATAGTCAACTATTTGCAACAAGCCCTAACCACACAAAAACCATAGGGTGTCCAGAAAGGCCCCATCGCTCAAAATGCGTCAAGCTAAGCGGTTTAGAACAGTTGATTCCTGAGAAGTTTACCTGATACTAATATTACAGTACCAGAGCACAATATGGCTACGATCCGGGCGCACCTCGGAGCAAACCGTGATGCAGAACTCAACCAGTTTAGTATGCCCCACGATTCCCTGTCCCGGTCACACTTTCCCCTTGGCTTCCCGTAGGGACTTCGATGGCAGCAAAAAAAACACCCTTCATCGCTCCCAGCGGTGATGCAAGGCCCCAACGCATTAAGATGCCGCCGCGTCCGGACAGCCCCGAGCAGCGCCTGCACGACATCGTCTCGACCGTGGGTGATTGGATTTGGGAAACCAACGAAATCCTCGAAATTACGTTCGTGTCGGATCGTTTCGAGGAAACCACCGGCCTGCCATCTGATGTGCTCAAAAAACGCACCCTTCAACAAGTGGTGCTGGCCGATGACCGCGTCGGGAACCACGAAAGCCCCGTTGTTTTCACCCTGGAACATCGCGAACCGTTTCGGGACATCGCCTGTTCTCTGCTCGGTGCGGATGGCAAGGTTTTTCACTTTACACTTTCCGGTATCCCGTTTTACAGCGACAACAACATGTTCCGGGGTTACCGCGGCGCTGCGCACAACATCACCCAACAGCTCGAAACCCAGCGCGAATACCACAGGGTCAAAAGATCGACAGCACCCAAACGACTTGCCGAAGTTTCACGCAACGACGCTTTAAAGCATGCGGCACGCAGCAACGTGCGAGACGAAGCGTTCGTGATTTACGACCAAGACGGCAACCTGATTGCCGCGAGCGAGGGCTACGCTAAACTCTACCCGGCCCTCAATGACGTCATCATTCCCGGCGCAACTTTGAAAGATATCCTGACCTCAGCAGCCAAACGTCTGGACATCAAAGAAGCCCAAGGGCGTCTCCCCCAGTGGGTGGATGAAAAGCTTCACGAGCGTCTCAATCCGCAACCCGCCCACCAGGAAATCTTTCGCGGCGGGCGCTGGTGGCGCATTCACGAGCAACGCACCCGCGAAGGGCAGGTGCTAAGCTTGCACACAGACATTACGCCCATCAAGGAAATGGAAGCCTCGCTTTTGGACGCGGAAAGCCGCTATCGCAAACTGGTCGAGATGGCTCCAGACCTGACCTGCGTGGTCACAGATGGTATTATTACATTGATGAATGCGGCAGGCGCAAAAATGCTCTGCGCCGCAGAGCCTGCGACTTTTATTGGCAAGTCGTTCGATACCTTTGTCCATCCCGATTTTCGCGACACCCTGCACGACGAAATCACAAACCTTATTGACGAAAAGTGGATACCTGTCCGATTGGTGCGTTGTGATGGCAACACTATTGATGCGGAAATATCGATACTTCCCTTTTCAGAACGCGGCCTCAAAACCATCATGCTGGTGGCGCGCGACATTTCAGAGCGCAAACGCACCGCCGATGCCTTAATCACCCGCGACGAGCAACTGCAAGGCATCATGGAAGCCGTGTTTGATGGCATCGTCACCATTGATGAACAAGGTTTGGTGCAATCTTTCAACTCCGCTGCAGAAAAAATATTCGGCTACCGTGCCCATGAGGTGGTCGGTAATAACGTCAAGATGCTGATGCCTGCGCACTACGCATCGCAGCACGATGGATACCTGCGCCGTTACAAAGACACCAACACCCCCCGGATCATCGGACAAGGCCGCGAAGTCACCGGACAGCGCAAGAACGGCACCACGTTCCCGCTTGACCTTGCCGTCAGCGAGCTCAAATGCAACGACAAGTCACTCTTTATTGGCCTCGTTCGCGATATCACGGAAAGTAAAAAAGCAGCAGAGGAACTGAACGAAAGCCGTGAACGGTTCCAATTGGCCATCAGCGGCGCGGGCGAAGGGATTTGGGATTGGGCCATACATTCCAACCGAATGTATATTTCCGCTAAAATTCGTGACCTCACCGGCTACAAGACCAATAGCATCAAAGCCAGGTCGTGGATGCGTCTGATCCACCCAGCGGACCGAGAGGATTACAAACTTCGTTTGCGTCGACATCTCAAAGGTGAAACGCCATCATTTTTTGCTGAATGTCGCCTTATGCACAAAAACGGTGGCGCATGCTGGATCAGAATTTCCGGTATGGCGCTACGCGACAAAGCGGGATGGGTTTACCGAATGGCGGGGTCTGTCGCCGACATCACCCAACGCATCGAATTCCAGCACCAATTGATCGACGCCAAGGAACACGCAGAAGTCGCCAACCGGGTTAAATCAGAATTCTTGGCCAATATGTCTCACGAACTCCGCACCCCGCTGAACGCGATCATTGGGTTTTCCGATGTGATGCTGTCGGGACTGTTCGGTACCCTCGAAGGCCGCTACCAAGAATATATAGAAAACATTCATGATTCCGGCTCTCACCTGCTGACCGTGATCAACGATATTTTGGATGTCGCACGCATCGAATCCGGGCGCATGGAATTGCATCCTGAACGTGTTGCCGTCTCTGAATTGATCAACACCTCCGTGAGCGTGATCAAGGACAGCGCGTCGAAGGCGGAACTATCGCTGACCAAACGCCTGGCCAAAAATTTGCCCGATTTGATGGTCGACAATCAGCGCATGAAGCAAGTGCTGCTCAATATTTTATCCAACGCGGTCAAATTCACCCCCGAGGGCGGCAAGATTGTGATCAAGGTGTCCGCCCGCAAATCTTCTGCCCTGGTGATCTCCGTTATCGACACGGGCATCGGCATGGACGAGAACGACATTGCCACCGCCCTTACGCCATTTGGTCAAGTGGACGGCAAACTGGCCCGGCGCTTTGAGGGCACCGGACTTGGCCTGCCGTTGACGAAAAACTTCGTCGAGATGCACGGCTGCGCTTTGTTGATCGAGTCCACACCCGGCCAAGGCACCTCCGTATCTGTAAGCTTCCCGGTCTCTCGTCTGCTATACTGATGGGAGGAGGTCCTGTCATGACCGAACCCTCCACCCTTGATTTTGTCGCACGAGGCTCGACCCGTCAGGTCCGCATTGCGACATTCAATGTGGAAAGCTTGGATGGACCGCCGCGTGCACGGGAGTCCCTGGAGGGGCGCGTGCGGGCCTTACGCCCCCAATTGATAAGGTTACGCGCCGACGTTTTATGCCTTCAGGAAGTCAACGGGCAAATGAACGCGGCCGGAACCGAACGTAGCCTGTCTGCACTGGACGCCGTTCTCAAGGACACGCCCTACGAACATTATCACCGCGCCGTCACCAAAAGTCCGTCTGGGCGCGGTGTGCGTGATCGCCACAATCTGGTGACCCTGTCGCGATTCCCGATTCTGAGCACGGATGAAATTTGGAACCACTTGGTTGAAGCGCCCTTATTTCGCTGCACCACATCGGACCCGCCGCAACAAAGCCCGATGCCGGTCGAATGGGACCGCCCGTTTCTGTATGCCGATCTGGATTTGGGGAATGGGGCCAAGATGATCGTGGTCAACGTCCACCTACGCGCACCTCGCGCGGCCTATGTCGCGGGGCAAAAACGCGACAGTCACAGTTGGAAAAGCATGCCCGGATGGGCAGAGGGCTACTTCCTCGCTACCGTCAAGGCCGCAGGGCAAGCGCTGGAGGTCCGCACTTTCCTCGACCGGCTTTTCGACATGGACCCGGACGCGCTGGCTGCGGTGATGGGAGATTTCAATTCCGACGACACCCAGGCCCCGGTGCGTATCATCAAAGGCGATGAGGAAGATACCGGCGACGGCGCGCTCGCACCCCGTATGCTGGTCGCCGCAGAGCGTGGCCTACCGGAAAGTCAGCGTTTTTCCATTATCCATCGGGGCCGACCTCACATGGCCGATCATATCTTGGTGTCGGCGCAACTGCTAAGCTGGCTGGGGCATGTGGAGTGCCATAATGAAGCCCTGCACGATGAGGTCGGAAGTCCCGCTGCCGTATCCGACGCACCGGAATCCTATCACGCACCTGTGGTGGCTGAACTTGAAAGGCCTGACGAGGGGCCAGACTAGGGGCCGGACTGAAAACCGGGTTCAATACCGGGTCCAAGCCCCTTTGATCCACTTGTAGAATCTGATTGCAGGATCTGACTTAAGCAGCGTGGGGCAATTCGCCGTTGGACTGGCCGTCGTGTTTCGCCGTGAAGATGCTTTTCACAGATGCAATCGCCTGTTTCATTGCTGCGGCAATGAAGATGCTGCGCTGCTCGTGGGCATCTTGGATCGCAGTGTTGATTGAATGGTTCATTTTATGGCTCCTAAGTTGGCCGACTTTAGCGCCGGTCCAGTTCGTTCGGGGTAACGACATGCACTATACGCATTTTACCCCCCGCTAAAATTGCTATGAACCCGCATCAGTCATGCATCCAGAGCATACCTCAAGAAACCAACCTTGCCCTTGCCATAAACTGCGGGGATGCCTAGCTTCAAGAAGCACGGACACATGAGAACCACACACCGCCAAACTGGCACCCCAAGGACATTCCAAAAACATGCCCGCAGAAACAAACGCCGAAGTGCATATTGATCATGACCCCACCTTGGTCACAAAGCTTAGAGACCGCCTAAAGGCCGATGGTTTTGTCGGCTATTTGGTGCCCCATTCGGATGCTCACCAAAGCGAGTACCTGCCGCCCAACGCCGAACACCTGGTGCGCCTGACCGGCTTTACCGGCTCTGCGGGCATGGCCGTCGTCTTGGTTGATGAGGCGGCAGTGTTTGTGGACGGGCGTTACACCCTGCAGGCCCAAAACGAAATCGACGGAGAAGTCTTTTCCCAGCAAGCCATCGCGACCATCGGCCCCGATGCGTGGCTGCGTCCACGGCTCAAGGCTGGGGACCGCATTGCCTACGACCCATGGCTTTTCACCCCCACGCAGTTGGAAGCCTATCAACGCACCTGCACAGATACCAAGGCCCATCTGGTTGCCGTGACAGAGAACCCCATCGATACCCTGTGGCCGGACCGCCCCGCCCCGCCGATGAGCCCGGTCGAGGTTTTGGACGCCCCGTTCGCTCCCCTGACGTCCAAATCCAAACGCGAGTGCATGGGTGAAGACCTGAAAAAATCCGGTGCCGATGTCGCCATACTCAGTTCTGGTGATTCCATCGCATGGACGTTCAACATTCGCGCCAGTGACGTCCCGTTCACCCCGCTGGTCCTCGCCTATGCCCTGGTGAACAGCGATGGCAAGGCGACCTTGTTCATAAACGATGCGCGCCTCGACACTGCCGCCCGCGCGCACCTGGGCAGCGATGTCGAGATCCTGCCCCCCGATCGCTTGGGCGTGGCACTGGACGGCCTTGGCCATAGCAATAAGGCCGTGCGCATCGCCACCTCGTCCACCCCCGCGTGGATCGTTGAACGCCTAACCACGGCCGGGGCGCGCATCCTGCCTGGCGCCGACCCCTGCCAATTGCCCAAAGCCAAAAAGACCCCAGCAGAAATAGATGGCGTCAAACGCGCCCATAAGCGCGACGGTGCGGTGCTGGTGCGGTTCTTGGCATGGCTTGAAGAAACAGCCCCAAACGGTGGTGTGAGCGAGCTATCCGCCGCTGCGATGCTCGATAACCTCCGGGCAGAGAACGAACAATTTCGTGGTTTGAGTTTCCCAACCATTTCCGGGTCCGGCCCCAACGGTGCCATTGTCCATTACCGGGTCAGCGAAGAATCTGACCGCCTACTCATGGGCGGGGAACTGTATCTGGTTGATTCCGGGGCACAATACCTGGACGGCACCACTGACGTGACCCGTACGGTGTTCATCGGTCAGGAAGACGACAAGCCCAGTTCTGAAATGAAAGACCGTTTTACCCGCGTGCTTAAGGGTCACATCGCACTTTCCAGCCAACGTTTTGTGCGCGGCACTCGCGGCCAAGATCTCGATATTTTGGCGCGCCGGGCACTGTGGGATGCGGGGCTCGATTACGATCACGGCACCGGCCATGGGGTCGGCACCTATTTAGGGGTGCACGAAGGCCCACAAGGCATTTCCAAGCGCGGTCAAGGCCCCGAATTGGCGACAGGTATGGTGGTGTCAAATGAGCCTGGATATTATAAAGAAGGTGCGTTCGGAATCCGCATCGAAAACCTCATCACCGTGGTCGATGTCCCCGCCCCCCACGGTGCGGAACGCGAAATAATGGGATTTGAACCCCTTACCCTGGCCCCCATCGATCGGGCGCTGATCGATGCCAATTTGCTCACGGATGCCGAGCGTCACTGGCTCAATGCTTATCACGCTCACGTCTTTGCCGAATTGGCACCGCTTTTGAACGACGCCACCCGCACTTGGCTCAAGCTCGCCACCCAACCCTTTGATTGAGCATTAATAATTTTGAAGTTATCTCTGATATACATATAATCTGGATTATCTGAGATATGTGACAGTTTTTGGTGTTTTGGCAACCTTGCCCTCCAGCGAGATTCGTTGGGACAATAAGCGAACACCGCAACACTCAACCGCTAGGTCTGAGAACAATGGGCTTGTTTGGTTTTGGCGATGACGAGGAACAGGAACAGTTCACGGCCCCCGTGGACCCGAACTGGGTGCATTCGCGTGCCGGCGGATTTTTTCCCTTATTGTCGATGGACCCTGAAGAACAGGGCCTCAACAAAATAGGCGGCGTCTTTCTCATTTGGCACACAGGCGTACGCCCCGAATGGGTCTATGCCGGGCACACCAACGACCTCGCCAGTGCGCTGCATTATGCGGGCAACAACCCCGACATCAATTATTACGAAAAAAACGGCGGCCTGTTCGTGGCTTGGGCACCGGTGATGGAAAAATACCGCCCCGGCGTGGTCAAATATCTTCAGCAAAACTTCAAGACCCAGATTGCCAATCCCGAGGCCTTCGAAGAAAAGACTGTGCCTGTCCCTGTGACAGCACCCTTGGCAAAAAAGAAGCAGGCCCCTTAAAGGTTTTCTTTTTCCGCCACCACCTCGGCAACCTCAGCCAACATCGCAGCCAGATCAAAATCCTTGGGTGTAAACACGCGCGCGACCCCCGCATTTTTCAGCACGACCGTGTCACGTTCGGGAATGATACCGCCGACGATCACCGGGATATCCTCGGCCCCACGCGCCTTCAGGCCGTTCATTACGTCCTCGACCAACGTTAGGTGTGAGCCAGACAACACTGACAACCCCACCACATGCACGCCTTCCTCCACCGCAGCCGAGACGATTTCCGCCGGGGTTTGACGAATACCTTCGTAAATAACTTCGAAGCCTGCATCGCGGGCCGCCAGCGCCACTTGTTCGGCGCCATTGGAATGGCCGTCCAGCCCCGGCTTGGCGACCAACAAGCGCGGGCGCGTGCCAAGCCGTTCACTCAATTGCGCGACTGTGGCGCGCACATCGTCCGCGCCGACCATCGGTGCGCGGGCCGCGCCGCTAACACCCGTGGGGGCGCGATACTCACCAAAGACTTCGCGCAATTTGTCGCCCCACTCGCCGGTGGTGACGCCTGCCTTGGCGCAAACGATTGAGCTTTCCATGATATTGCGACCGTCGAGCGCGTCCGATTCCAGTTGTGCCAACGCGGCCTCCACCGCCGCACCATCGCGCTCAGCGCGCCAGGATTTAAGGTTTTCAATCTGGCTTTGTTCCGCTTCCGCATCCGGGGTCAGAAAAGTTTCCACACCCGACACCAGCGGCGAGGCTTCGCCCTCGGTAAACATGTTGACGCCGACCACCACCTGCTCGCCCGCCTGAATGGCGGCGAGGCGCTTGGCGTTGGATTCCACCAGGCGCTGCTTCATGTAGCCCTGCTCGACCGCTCGGATCACCCCGCCCATATCATCCAGACGCACCAGTTCTTCACGGGCTTTGGCTTTCAGCTCTTCGACCTTGGCGGTGATTTCCTGCGAGCCATCGAAGATGTCTCCATATTCCAACAGATCGGTTTCATAGGCCATAATTTGTTGCAGGCGCAACGACCACTGTTGATCCCAAGGCCGGGGAAGCCCCAAGGCTTCGTTCCACGCCGGTAACTGCACGGCGCGGGCGCGGGCATTCTTGGACAGCACCACCGACAACATTTCGATCATGATGCGGTAGACGTTGTTTTCCGGTTGCGCCTCGGTCAAGCCCAGAGAGTTCACCTGCACGCCATAGCGAAAGCGACGCAGCTTGGGGTCTTCGACACCATAGCGATCCCGCGTTACCTCATCCCACAATTCGGCGAAGGCGCGGGCCTTGCACAGTTCCGTCACAAACCGGATGCCCGCGTTGAGAAAAAAACTCATGCGCCCGACCACTTGGGGGAAATCTTCCACCGAGATTTCGCCGCGCGCCTTAACCATGTCGAGCACCGTGATCGCATTGGCCATGGCGAACGCCAATTCTTCGGACGGTTCCGCACCGGCTTCTTGCAGGTGATACGAACACACGTTCATCGGGTTCCACTTGGGCATTTCCCGAGTGGCGAAGGAAATTACGTCAGTTTCCAAACGCATGCTGGGGGCCGGGGGGAAGATATAGGTGCCGCGCGACAGGTATTCCTTAATGATGTCGTTTTGCGTCGTACCCGCAAGCTGGCTGCGCTCTACGCCCTGAGCCTCAGCGGTGGCAATGTACAGCGCCAACTGCCACGGCGCTGCCGCATTGATGGTCATGGACGTGTTCATTTGATCGAGCGGAATGCCATCAAACAAGCGCTGCATATCGCCCAAGTGCGAAATCGGCACGCCCACTTTGCCCACTTCACCGCGCGCCAAGACATCGTCAGCATCCAGCGCGGTCTGGGTCGGCAGATCGAACGCCACGGACAGGCCGCTTTGGCCGCGGCTCAGATTTGTGCGGAACAATTCGTTCGACGCTGCCGCCGACGAATGGCCGGAGTAGGTGCGAAACAGCCACGGGCGGTCTTTGCTGGCGTGCGTCCCAGCCTGAACCTTAACGTCGGACTTTGCTTTCGCGTCTGCGGCGGTGCGGGTCATCGTGCTCTCCCTGAATTTTGAGACCACCTTATAAGTGCAGCGGTTTCTCAAAAAGATTGTCACTCATCAATCTCGATTTCGCAAGTGCGGAAAAAATTGTGCATTGCAATATTTTTTCAGATGCGTTCATAATTACCGCTCAATACCAGAGCGACCTGAACCCACCCGGTCACAACAGACCGAATGATGCTGGGAGCATCAGTGAGATGGGTCGACAGACAGGGCAGGAATGGAGGCCAACATGGCTCAAGCTAAGGTAGACGAAAACACCGGCGGCATTGCCGAGGTTCTGATGAACCAGCCGAAAAAGGACCTATACGAGGTTGGCGAGTTTCCGCCGCTTGGCCATATCCCCAAACAAATGTACGCGTGGGCCATCCGCCGCGAACGCCACGGCGAGCCGGACAAGGCCATGCAAATCGAAGTCGTTGAAACACCTGAAATCGACAGCCACGAAGTGCTGGTTCTGGTGATGGCGGCGGGGGTCAACTACAACGGGGTCTGGGCTGCACTGGGCCTGCCCATTTCCGTGTTCGATGTGCACAAGCAGCCCTACCATATCGCCGGGTCCGACGCGTCGGGAATCGTGTGGGCTGTGGGTTCCAAGGTCAAACGCTGGAAAGTCGGCGATGAGGTCGTGGTGCATTGTAACCAAGACGATGGTGACGACGAGGAATGTAACGGTGGCGATCCGATGTTTTCGCCAAGCCAACGCATCTGGGGTTATGAGACCCCCGATGGATCATTCGCCCAATTCACCCGCGTGCAAGCGCAACAGCTGATGGTGCGACCCAAGCACCTGACGTGGGAAGAAAGTGCCTGTTACATCCTAACCATGGCGACGGCCTATCGTATGCTGTTTGGGCATCGCCCACACATTTTGCGCCCCGGCCATAACGTCTTGGTGTGGGGAGCTTCCGGCGGCCTGGGATCAATGGCGGTGCAGTTGATCGCCACTGCGGGCGCCAACGCCATCGGCGTCATATCCGAAGAAGACAAGCGTGATTTCGTTATGCGTCTCGGCGCCAAGGGTGTCATCAACCGCAAGGACTTCGATTGCTGGGGGCAGTTGCCAGACGTCGACGACCAGGAAGGCTACGCCGATTACATGAAGCGCTGCCGTAAATTCGGCAAGGCCATCTGGGACATCACTGGCAAGGGTGTAGATGTCGACATGGTGTTCGAACATCCCGGCGAACAGACCTTTCCCGTGTCCGCCTTCGTCGTCAAACGCGGCGGCATGGTGGTCTTTTGCGCTGGCACCACGGGCTTCAACATCACCTTCGATGCGCGCTTTGTATGGATGCGCCAAAAACGTATTCAGGGTAGCCACTTCGCCCATCTCAAACAGGCCGCACAAGCCAACAAGCTGGTGTGTGAACGGCGTATTGATCCGTGCATGAGCGAGGTGTTCCCCTGGGACGACATCCCTTATGCGCATGTGAAGATGCGTCAAAACAAGCACAAGCCCGGTAACATGGCCGTGTTGATACAAGCGATGCAGCCTGGCCGCCGCACCCTTGAAGACTGCCTGGACGACTGAGGAATACAACCATGAGCGACGCAAACACTGCCCTTTTGAGCAATGCCCTTGAGCTTTGCACTCAGGCCGCCACGGACTGCACAGCGCTGGTCGACGAAGCCCGAAAAACCGTTCAGGCAAAAATTGTCCTCGATGGCAAGATTGACAGTACGCTACTGGATCGCGAGCAATTCGCAGCCCATGGCTTTGCTTGGCTCAGCACGTACGCCGTCGCCATCGAGCAGTTTGTCGGCTGGGCCAAGCGATTGAACGAAGCGGGGCTGCTGGGTGAACTGGAAACGCTGATCCTGCAAGTCGGCACGGCGGAATACCTGTCGCAAATGGTCAGCGGCATTCCCATCAGCCAAGTCGAAATGGTGCGTCCACGCGATCTCGGCGTCGATCCTGCCACGGTACGCGGTTTTTACACCGATGCGGTCAAGACCCTGATCCAGGACGGCAACTCTAATCACGCGCGTGTGCGCATCGCCGAACTACTGGATGTTCACACCGGCATGTACGGCAACGATGGCCTAGGCGATGAAACCCTGGAGATGGTCCAAGAGCAATTTCGCCGTTTCGCCACCGATGAAATCGCCCCCAACGCGCCATCATGGCACAACGACGACATTCTGATCCCCGATGACATCGTCAATCAAATGGCAGAGCTGGGCGTGTTCGGCCTCACGGTACCGGAAGAGTTCGGCGGCCTCAACATGGGCAAGACTGCTATGTGCGTGGTCACGGAAGAACTTTCGCGCGGCTATATCGGCGTCGGCTCACTCGGTACCCGCTCGGAAATTGCTGCGGAGCTGATCCGCCTTGGCGGCACCGACGCGCAAAAGGAAAAGTATCTGCCTGCCCTCGCATCGGGCGAACTGCTGCCGACGGCGGTGTTCACCGAACCCAATACCGGCTCAGATCTCGCATCGCTTAAGACCCGCGCGGTGCGTGATGGCGATGTCTACCGCATCACCGGCAACAAGACCTGGATCACCCACGCAGCACGTTCCGACGTGATGACGCTGTTGGCGCGCACCGATCCAAACGAGGCTGGCTACAGGGGCCTTTCAATGTTCGTGATCGAAAAGCCGCGTGGCACCGATGGCAACCCGTTCCCGCTACCGGGCATGACCGGCACCGAGATCGAAGTGCTGGGCTACCGTGGCATGAAAGAATATGAACTGGCGTTCGATAATCTGGAAATACCTGCTTCTGCCTTGCTCGGCAGTGAAGAAGGCCAGGGCTTCAAACAACTGATGGCGACGTTCGAAGCCGCACGCATCCAAACCGCAGCGCGTGCCGTCGGCGTCGCCGCGAATGCGTTGGAGTTGGGGCTACGCTACGCCCATGACCGGGTGCAGTTCGGCCAGCCCATCGTCAATTTCCCGAGGGTCGCAGGCAAGCTTGGCTGGATGGCTGTGGAAACACAAATTGCCCGTCAGATCACGTATCATGCGGCACGGGAAAAAGATCTCGACCGCCGTTCCGACATCGAAGCGGGCATGGCCAAACTTCTGGCCGCACGCGTCGCATGGTCCAATGCCGATAACGCCCTGCAGGTGCACGGCGGCAACGGTTATGCGTTGGAATACCCCATTTCGCGTGTGTTGGTGGATGCACGCATCCTCAACATTTTTGAAGGTGCCGCCGAAATCCAGGCTCACGTCATCGCTCGCGGCCTTCTCAAACCGTAAGCTCTCTAACCGTCAACCAACGGCAAGCGGTACGATGATGGTGAAAGTCGATCCTGTTCCGGGCATACTCGCCACTTGGATAACGCCGCCCATGGCTTCAATCATGCGCTTGGCCATCGCCAGACCGAGCCCGGTGCCTTCGACCCCGGTCCGTTCTGCACCAAGGCGCTGAAAAGGTTCAAACAACGCTGCGCATTCTTCCGGATCAAGTCCGTGCCCCGTATCGGTAACGTCGATGCGCAAATTTGATTGTGCGTCGGGTTTTGCAACCACAACCACGCTGCCGCCCTCGACATTGTACTTCACCGCGTTGCTCAGCAAATTGATGAGGATTTGTTTGAATTTCATGCGGTCCACCGCAATATGGGGCAACTCCTGGCGGCAAGTCTCAACGGTGATCGTGATCGATTTTTGCGCCGCCATCGCGCGGACCAACGCCGTGCACTCCTCAATCAAGTCGTCTGGCCCAACCGGGGCGATGTGTAAATCCATACGCCCAGACTCGACCCGCGCCAAATCGAGGACTTCATTGATCAGCGCCAACAAGTGTTCTCCGGAGCGCCGGACGATATCGAGGTATTCACGCTGTCGGTCACTCAGTGGGTTGTCCCCCTGAAATTCCATCATTTGGGAAAACCCGATGACAGCGTTCAGCGGCGTGCGCAATTCGTGGCTCATGCCCGAAAGAAAATCCGATTTTGCTGCGCTGGCTTGCTCGGCCTGTTCCTTGGCGAGCAGGAGTGCATGCTCCGCATTTTTTCGCCGCGTAATGTCGCGCGTCGTGCCTTCAAGTCCGACGACATTGTCATCCCGGTCATAGATAAAATGGCCGCTCGACGCCGCCCATATTTCCGAGCCATCCTTGTGCTTTAGGCGCACTTCAAAGTCTCGAGTTTTACCGCCACCATCCTGCACCGCCTGCAAGAAAGCTGCATGCTCTCCACCATCGGCATATAATGAATGGGCAGACACACCAATCAATTCTTCCGGTGTGTACCCGAGCAAGTTTTCAACCGCAGCGGAACACATGGTGATAACCTCATCATCGCCAGTGCGGTAAAACGCTTCGACGATGTTATCAAGGATGGTTCTCACCTCTTGATCGGAATGCTTTAAGGCCTGTTCCATGGCTTTGCGGTCCGTGATGTCGTGGTTGACGAGCAACACAGCCTCTTCGCCCTCGACCTGCATACGGACTCCCGACACCAACAAATCCCGCATTTTTCCGCCTCTGGTCTTAATGCGAGATTCAAAATCGGTGAGCACGCCGTCTTTGTCGAATTGACTCAACATCTTATCGCGCACAACAGGCGAGGACCATATCTCCAACTCAGAGGCTGTCTTGCCAACCGCGTCACCATAATCAAACCCCATGACTTCGACCCATTTGGCGTTGACGTCGATAAAACGACCGTCCTTCGTATCCGAAATGGTCATCATGCTCGGACTGGAGTGAAAAACGCCCCAAAACTTACGCTCAGATGAGCGTAGGGCTTCTTCCGTTTGTTTGATTTTGGTGATGTCTGTCTGAACGCTAACCAAACCGCCAGATGTTGTGCGGCGATCGCGCGTCATTAGATGGCGCCCATCCTTGAGCTGTACCGGGAACGTATCCTCGAGCTTCAGACGGTATTCCAGCTTGGTCTCCAGATAGGCTTCAATGTCCGCAAACCCCTCCGGCAGCGACACATTTCCTTGCTTCACATCAAGGAGACCCAACGTCTTAAAATGAACACCGGGACGCGCTTGCTCTTCGCTATAACCGTAATCGTCGCGAAAACGTGAATTACAAATCTCTAACTTGCCTCGGGCATCGTATAAGACGAAACCTTCGGGCATGCTTTCGATGGCATCCACAAGATTTTGTTCCGCGCGCGCCGCCCGATCACGGGTCGCACGCAATTCATCTTCGGCTTCCATACGCAACAGCGCCAAGCCGATAATTTCAGCGACTTGTTCCAAATGGCTGATGTCACCAGCATCCCATGTCCGGGGAGCGGCGTGCACATCTACGCCGACGAACCCGATGAACTTTTTCCCCAGATGGATGGGCGCGCTGAGATTGGCTTGAACGCCCCCACTCAGCAATGTCGTCCTGAACTTACCAGCATCATTGGGTAGGTCGGCGGTGTCATTGACGGCCACGGCCTGGCCTGTGTGGTGCTGGTCCAAGCACCACTTGAAGTGCTCACACGCCACGTCTACAAAATTTTTCCGTTGCGAGACCATTTTGTCGGCAACCCATTCGTGGGTATTGGTGATGGTCGTCTCATCATTGGAAGTGCGAAATAAATAACCTCTCTCAGCGCTCAGGCTGGCACACAATATTTGTAGCGCCTTTTCTACCGCTGCGGCCGAGGCATCCGCCAGCAACACCCGCGTGATTGCGGCCAGCGATGCGTCTCGCTCTTGGCGACGTTGCAATTCACTTTGCGCGTGGCGGCGCTCCGTAATATCTTCTTTAACCGCAACGTAGTGCGTGATTTCTCCACCACTGCCAACAATCGGCGCAATAGCCGTGGATTCCCAGTAGTGTTCTCCTGAACGCTTGCGGTTACACATTTCGCCGCGCCAGATGTTGCCAGCACTGATGGTCTCCCACAAACTCCGGTACATATGCTGCGGCGTATGACCCGATTTCAACAAGCTTGGCTTACGGCCGATCGCCTGCTCGCGGGTGTAGCCGGTGCTCGCGACAAAGCGATCATTGACGTATTCGATAACGCCTTTTTTGTCTGTAATCACCACGCACGAGGGGCTGGCCTCAACCGCCTGGAAAAATTTCTCGTATTCCCGCGCCAGATCGTGCCGGTCCAAATTCATATGACCATCGCTCACAGCACGCCCCTCAACTTCGGCACAACTACAGATCGCCCGGTCAGATGTCAAACCGGACACAGTCTTCCCTTCCCGTTGGCCGCGTTGCGGCTCACCTTCAGGGTCTTTGAATGTCATGCCTCGTCCTATCCCGTATGGCGCCGGGTTTTTCACGATACTTTGAATTATACCGTATACTTACTGTTGAATCTGCGCAACTTGTCCATTTGGACGAGCCCCATGAACGCGTTGCCAAATTGCGGTTGCATACTCAGCAGAATATCCCACCTTGCACATGTAACGCTTCCCGACCATCCTCATCGCCTATTGAAGGAAAAACCCTATGGTTAAACTCACAAAGATTTACACTCGCGGTGGTGACGGTGGCGACAGCAGCCTAGTGGATGGGTCACGCCTCAGCAAAAGTCATATCCGCTTTCAGGCCATCGGCGACATCGACGAGAGCAACGCCACCATTGGGTATGCCCGCGCTGCACTCTTCATAGGGTCTGCCGCCGACAGATTTTTGGCGGGCGTGCAAAACGACCTGTTCGATCTGGGGGCGGACTTAGCCACACCGGGTGAAATTGAAGGGGCTCTGCGTTTATCAGACGGGCGCGCGGCAGCCATTGAGGCAGAAATAGACGCCCTGAGCGAGCAATTGGGGCCGCTGACCAGTTTTGTGCTGCCCGGCGGCAGCGAGGCCGCTGCCCGCCTGCACATGGCGCGCACCCAAGTGCGCCGAGCCGAGCGCACGGCCATACAACTCAACCTTGAGAGCCCACTCAACCCTGAAATCATGAAATATATCAACCGCTTGTCAGATTTACTATTTCAACTCGCCAGGGCGGAAAACGAGATGGGAAAAAACGATATCCTGTGGACACCGGGCGGATTGACCTAACCTCATTATCCGTGTTGGCGCAAAGCCCCACAATCTGATCTCGCACTTGCGAAAAGCGTTTGCAGGTGCGTCAAAACTTGCCTAAGCTAAAATTTCGGCTGAAGCTTTTATGTAACTGCAAAACTAGAAGCGAAAAAGCCACCGAATTCAAGTCATCTAACAGATACCGGAACGAACATTATGAAGGTTTTGGTCGCCGTCAAACGGGTGGTCGACTACAACGTCAAAATCCGCGTTAAAACGGATGGGACGGGCGTAGAGACAGCGGGCGTAAAAATGTCCATGAACCCCTTTGACGAAATTGCTGTCGAAGAAGCTGTGCGGCTGAAAGAAGCAGGCCTGGTTGAAGAAATCATCGCCGTTTCATTGGGTGTCACACAAGCACAAGAAACCATCCGCACCGCGCTTGCTATGGGCGCTGACCGTGGCATCCATGTCGAAACCGACGCTGTTTTGGAACCGCTGGCGATCGCCAAATTGCTCAAGGCCATCGTTGCAAAAGAAGCTCCCGATCTGGTGGTGCTCGGCAAACAGGCCATCGACGACGACAGCAACCAAACCGGGCAAATGCTCGCCGCGCTTTTAGGTTGGGCTCAGGGCACCTTTGCGTCCAAGCTGGAAGTTTCCGATGGCAAAGCCAGCGTGACGCGAGAGATCGACGGTGGACTGGAAACGCTAAGCCTGAACCTGCCCGCCGTGGTGACCACCGACCTGCGCCTTAACGAGCCGCGCTACGCGTCACTGCCCAACATCATGAAGGCCAAGAAAAAAATCATCGAAAAACTCACCACCGATGAACTTGGTGTGGACATCACCCCTCGTCTGGCCATTTTGACCGTCGAAGAACCCACCACTCGTCAAGCGGGGGTGCTGGTCGCAGACGCGGCGGAATTGGTTGATAAACTCAAGAACGAGGCAAAGGTAATCTGATGAACGTCCTGGTCCTTGCCGAACACGACAATAGCGAATTAAAACCGCAAACTCTGAACGCGATCACCGCCGCCAAGCTGTTGGGCGATGTGACCGTATTGGTTGCCGGGTCAAGTTGTCAGAGCGTTGCAGATGCTGCGGCCAAAGTTGACGGTGTCGCCAAAGTATTGGTTGCTGACACGATCGCTTACCACCATCCTCTGGCGGAAAATCTAGCGCCGTTGCTGGTCAAACTGGCGGGCGATTTTGGGGCCGTCATAGCTGCTGCGACCACCACCGGCAAAAATGTCATGCCGCGGGTCGCAGCACTTTTGGATGTGCAGCAGATTTCCGAAATTCTCGCGGTAATCGACGCTGACACCTTCAAGCGTCCGATTTATGCCGGAAACGCCATAGCCACCGTCAAAAGCAACGATGTTACCAAAGTCATCACCGTGCGCACCACCGCATTCGATGCGGCAAGCACCGAAGGCGGTGCGGCAAATATTGAAGCCATAGACGCAGCAGTAGACCCCGGCATTTCGACCTTCGTCAGTGCGGACTTGACCAAATCCGAACGCCCCGAATTGACGGCCGCATCGGTGATTATTTCTGGCGGACGCGGCATGGCTTCGGGCGAAAACTTCCATCTTTTGGAGGCCGTCGCAGACAAGCTTGGCGCTGCGGTCGGCGCATCGCGCGCGGCGGTCGATGCAGGATTCGCCCCCAATGATTATCAAGTCGGGCAAACCGGAAAAGTCGTCGCCCCCGAGCTTTACATCGCCGTCGGCATTTCCGGCGCGATCCAGCATTTAGCAGGCATGAAAGACAGTAAAATTATCGTCGCCATCAACAAGGATGCTGAAGCGCCCATCTTTCAGGTCGCCGATTATGGTTTGGTCGGAGATCTGTTCGACGTGCTGCCTGAGTTAGCGGACAAACTATAAGGGCGTTTGACGCCTAAACCAATCTGGGCCAAAAAGTTGAACCGTCGACTTGGCCACACTGTACCGGGCTCGTTTCAGGGCCCTGATAAGGGAACGAGGAACGTTATGTCTGTGGAAAATATCAAAAAGATCGGCGTCATTGGCGCGGGTCAAATGGGCCGAGGCATTGCGCATGTTTCAGCGCTTGCCGGCTATGACGTGCATCTGATGGATGCCGATGCCGACGCCATCGCAGTGGCGCTCGATACCATCAAAAGCTACATGGACCGTCAGGTCGAAAAGGGTAAGGCCAAACAGGCCGACGTGGATGCCGCCTTGCCGCGCATCACCACCGGAAACGACATGGCAGCCTTCGCCGATGCCGATCTGGTGATCGAAGCGGCAACCGAAGACGAGGACGTCAAAAAAGCAATCCTCAAGGACCTCTGCCCGGTCCTGAAACCCGAAGCGATCATAGCGTCGAACACCTCTTCGATTTCCATCACCCGTTTGGCGGCGAAGACCGACCGCCCCAGCCAGTTCGTCGGCATGCACTTCATGAACCCGGTGCCCGCCATGGAACTGGTTGAAATGATCCGTGGCATCGCGACGGGTGAAGAAACGTTCAAAGCGGTCTCCGCCCTGGCCAAAAAAATGGGCAAGACTCCGGTCCCTGCCGAAGATTTCCCGGCCTTCATCGTCAACCGCATGTTGATGCCGATGATCAACGAAGCCGTCTACACCCTTTACGAAGGCGTCGGCACCGTGGCCGCCATCGACAACGCCATGCGCATGGGCGCCCATCACCCGATGGGTCCTTTGCAACTTGCCGACTTCATTGGACTCGACACCTGTCTGGCGGTAATGAACGTCCTGCACGAAGGCTTGGCGGATTCCAAATACCGCCCTTGCCCGCTGCTGGTTAAATATGTCGAAGCCGGTTGGTTAGGCAAAAAGACCGGCAAGGGATTCTACGATTATTCGGGCGACGAGCCGGTGCCCACGCGCTAAAGCACGGCACGCAAGTCAGTCCATAAAAAAAGGGCGCATGGTCTATCCGACCATGCGCCCTTTTTATGCATTATGAGACCTCGCGGTGCAGCCTCACAGACTCTTGTATACGAATGAAATCCAGGTATTCGTCGGCACGAATGACCATGACCACGACGTCCAACGTTCATCCAGACCTTGTTTTTGGGTGGCTTCCAGGCTCATCCCTGCCTTTTTCGCCATCTCAACCGTCTTCAGGGTTGCCTTGAGCATGTCGAGGTATTCGCGAACCTCTTTCATGCCCGAAACGGGGCCGTGTCCGGGGATCACCTTGGTCTCGGCATCGTAGTTTGCAACAACCGTTTCGATGCTTTGAATCATCCCCCGAACGTTTCCGCCGTGTTCCAGGTCAATAACCGGGAACATACCGTTGAAGTACAAATCACCCAGATGCAGCACCTTGGATTTGGTGAAATAGGCAGAAATATCACCTGACGTATGGCTTTTGGGAAAGTGCGTCAGTTCGATTTCTTCCCCATTGAAGAACACCGAGGCTTTGCTGGCAAAGGTGACATCCGGCAAACCGGCGCGACTTTTTGCAGGAAAATGCATGGCAAACATTTTCAACTCCTGCGGCGACGCCAACAATGGGCGTACGGCTTCATGAGCAATCACCACCGGGGCACCCCCGAAGTGTTCGTTGTTCCCCGTATGATCAAAGTGCCAGTGGGTGTTGATGAGGTATTGGATACCCTGGCAGTCCACACATGTTTTCAACGTGCTCAGCACATCTTCCAGCTTATGTTCAAACCCGGGCAGCAGGTCATCGACGATCAACAAGCCATCCGGACCCGACGACACGCCGACATTGCCGCCCGCGAACCCATCAAGCCCCATCACCACCGACACATTTCCGCCAACAGCAATAGGACCGATCGCAACCGAAGGGCCGGGCGCGTGGCTATGTGCCGCCACCGCCGGAACCTGCCCAACACCGGCAAATGCCGCCGTGCTAAGGGTCGATATCACCGCCACGGCACACACGGTCGCCGACATACATTTTACAATCATCAAGACCTCCTCATAACCAATATATCCCCCATTGGGATGCATTGAGCGCACGATACTAATTCTATTTATTCTTTTATACGTCTCATTTTGCATGATACTATTTCCAATTCGTGCACAATTAACCACACAGGCACCCTCCCGATGGATACGCTCACCTGCATGCGCACTTTCGCCCGGATTGTAGAGATGCAGAGCTTTTCCAAGGCCGCGCGAGAAAGCGCCATCTCTTCTTCATTGGCAAGCAAACAAGTTTCGTGGTTGGAGGGGCGTCTTGGCGCGAAGTTACTCAACCGGTCCACACGTCGCCTCAGTCTTACCGAGACTGGCGCAGCCTATTACGCTCAAAGCCTGAAGGTTTTGACTGAATCGGAAATTGCGGAAAATATTGTTTCCGAATTGCAAGGCGAGCCCCATGGCGCTTTGCGTATCACATGCCCCTCCGGTCTTGGCGCGACGGTTCTCAACCGGGCTTTTGCACAATTTTCCCTCAAATACCCGACGATCAATCTGGAGACGCGCCTAACCGATGAGGTCTTGGACTTCACCGAAGGGCGCATAGACTTTGCGTTACGTCTCGCGCCAGCATTGCCGGATTCCACCCTCGTTGCCAACGAGATCGCGCTCATCAAGCTGCACATTTGCGCTGCGCCGTCATATCTGGCGCTTCACGGCGCGCCTCAATCCCCAAATGACTTAACCCGCCACAACTGCTTGCGATACGTCCACACCAGAACCGGATCGGATATCTGGAATTTGAAGCACGAGGGTTCAACGGACAAGGGTTCAACGCACGCAATTCCCGTCACCGGTAATTACCGCGCCAACAACCCATCATTCATGAAAGAGGCTGTGCTTCAAGGCGTCGGCATCGCCATCATGCCTTCGTACATCATCCAACGCGAGATCGAACAAGGGCAGATCGTCTCGCTGTTACCGGATTACGAAATTGAAAAGTTAAAGCTCTATCTCATCCGGCTGCACCGCGATTTCATGCCACTAAAAATGAAGCTGTTCACGGCATTCATCAAAGACTGGGCGCATGATCATATCTCGGCGGGCACCTGATCGCGCCAAGCGGGCCGCAATAAATCCGAAACCCTAGCGAAAAATAACGTTCACAGCCCCGTCATTCCTGCATCACAAAAACCGCCGATCCTTACCGTAACTTATATGGTACCGGGAAAAGGATATGGCGCTGTGAAGCCTGTAATCGTAAACAATCTCGAAATTCGTCTGGCCGAAACGGAACGCGAAGTCGATGCCTCTCAGGCGCTGCGTTACCGCATTTTTTATGATGAAATGGGCGCAAAGCCATCGCCGCGGGTTCTGAAGACCGAGCGCGATTTCGATCCTTACGATGAGTTCTGCGATCACCTGATGGTAATCGATCGTGAACGCGGCACGGCCAAGGACCCTTGTGTGGTCGGCACCTATCGTCTGTTGCGCGGCAACGTCGCGGATGAATACGCGGGCTTTTATTCCGAAAGCGAATTCGAACTGGGGCCGCTGATCCACCGTTCAGGGCAGGTCCTTGAATTGGGCCGCAGTTGCATCGACAGCGACTACCGTTCACGCGGCACCATGCAACTGTTGTGGCGCGGTATTGCCGATTATGTGTTCGAACACTCGATCCGCTACATGTTCGGTTGCGCATCCATCCCCGGCACCAACCCCACTGATATGAAACTGCCGTTGTCGTATCTCTACCACCACCACCTGGCCCCGCGCCACATTCGCACCCACGCTTTGGACGAGCGTTATGTCGACATGAACATGATGGCCAAAGAGACCATCGATGCGGGTCAGGCGTTACGCGAAATGCCACCGCTGATCAAAGGCTACCTGCGGGTCGGCAGCGTGGTCGGCGATGGTGCTGTCATTGATTACGATTTCAACACCGTTGATGTGAACATCATCGTGGAAACCGAGAATGTGACCTCGAAATATCTGAGTCACTACACCCGCGAAAGCAACAAGGCAGGGGCGACGAGTGAGGTTCCTGCAAACAGCAAAGTCAAAACCAACCAGGACGCTGTTGCATGAAGTTCTCCGCCGTTCGCGCGGGGGTGAATCTCAGCCTGTTTGTGGGGCTGGTGGGGATACTGTTGGGACCGTACGTCCTGCTGCTCGCTTTCGCCCCACGCAAGCATCACCATGTCGCCAAAATGTTCTTCAAGGGATGTTCCGCGCTAACCGGGATGCGTTTGAATGTCAGCGGAAAAATCGGCGATGGGGTGGTGTTGTTTGCCGCCAATCATGCATCGTATCTCGACATCCCGGTTTTGGGGGCGACCATTGGCGGCGGCGTTTTCGTGGCCAAAAGCGAAGTTGCGGATTGGCCACTCTTCGGATTTCTGGCGCGCATCTCACGCACCGTATTTATCAGCCGCAACGCATCCGATGCCGCCCAACAACGCGCATTGCTGGCCGGGCGGATGAACAAGGGCTCCAGCCTGATTCTTTTTCCCGAAGGCACGTCCACCAACGGGTCGCACATCAGACCCTTCAAAAGCACTCTGTTCGCCGCCCTCGATGACGTCGATCGAGAGGCCTGGGTGCAACCGGTGAGTATCATTTACGCCCGCCACCGGGGTGGTGAACTGATGAGCCAAACCACACGCGAAAACTACACCTGGTTCGGCGACATGACGCTCGCGCCGCACCTATTGAACGTCTTTGGCGCTAAAGGCTGCGAAGTCGATATTGTGTTTCATAAACCGCTCAACGCGGGCGATTTTTCCGATCGCAAACTGCTTGCTAAATCCTGCGAGGAAGCGGTTTTCAAGCAACTGATCGAAACGCTTTCCACGCACGAGCCCGCGGCGCTTCCCGCCCCACAAGACCAACCAGAAGCCGAAGAGCAAAACGGCGACGCCATCGTGTTCACGTCGCTGATGGAGCCAACGCCTCACGTCAGTGCTGATTAATCTCAGCCGCGAATTTGCTCTTCGCTCAGTGCTTCGCCGTAATCCAGGCTAATGCCGGCTTCCTTGAACATGCGTTCCGAAAACTGGCCTTTTTCATCCCAACGTTTTTGGAAATCGGCATCGGCAACGGATGCTTTATCGACCACCACGCGCTTAATCCCGACCTGCAAAATGGCCCGTGCGCAATCGGGGCACGGAACGTGGGTCACGTAGATGGTATTTTTCATCAGGGTTTGGCCGGTGCGCGTCGCATTGTAGATGGCGTTGCGCTCCGCGTGCTCGGTCCAATCATATTTGTCGGGGCGTTCATGACGTTCGGCCGCGTCATCGTCGATGTCGCGGGGGAAGCCGTTATAACCGTATGAACTGGGGGTTTTGTCCTCGGCCACGATCACCGCGCCAACACGGGTGGAACGGTCCTTGGACCATGACGCGATTTCACGCGCCAGACGAATAAAGCGGGAATCCCATTTCAACGACATCTTGGCCTCGCACAGTTACAGGAACGACCCCTTGTTTCTAGGCAACCGGGAAGGTCCGTGCAAGTGAAGATGGCATTACGGGGAAAATGAGCCCCCGGGGCAGTGTTCGAGTGCGACCTGGAACAATGTGAGGCCCCGGGGGGACGGAGAGATACCCTCCGAATCACGGTCGTCGTATGGATATATCCCCACGACGTTTTGTCAGTGCAGTTCGGCGCGAATGCGTTCGCGAAATGCGTCAATGCAAACCAGCTTGCCCTTTTGTTCGACATGCCAGAATTGCCAGCCATTGCAACTCGGTGCTTTTTGCACAAACGCCCCGGTTTGGTGGATGGAACCTTTGAATTCGGATGTCATCAATGTGCCGTCGGCGCGCACCTTGGCCGAAAAGCGGCGGCGATTGTCATACAGCACATCGCCGGGCTTGAGCATGCCGCGTTCGACCACGGTGCCGAACGGGACGCGCGGTGCAGTGCGCTTGCTGTGGGTGCGCAACAGCTCAAGATCCTGTTGGACCTTCACGCACTTGATGCGGGCTTCTGCAATTTGGGCGTATTCGGGGTCTTGTTCCAATCCGATCCAATTGCGGCCCAGCTTTCTGGCCACGGCGCCGGTGGTGCCGGTGCCAAAGAACGGATCGAGGATCACATCGCCCGGTTCGGACGAACTTAAAATCACGCGGTACAATAAACTTTCCGGTTTTTGCGTCGGGTGGGCCTTTTTGCCATCTTTTTTGAGGCGTTCGCCACCGGAACAGATTGGCAGGGTCCAGTCGGAACGCATCTGCAAATCGTCATTAAGCGCTTTCATCGCTTCGTAGTTGAAGCGGTAACGCGCATCCTTGTCCTTGGCGACCCAAATCATGGTTTCGTGCGCGTTGGTAAAGCGCCGTCCGCGAAAGTTGGGCATAGGATTAGTTTTGCGCCAAATCACATCATTGAGCATCCAAAAGCCCAAATCCTGCAACACCGTGCCAACGCGGAAAATGTTGTGATAGCTGCCGATCACCCACATTGTACCATCCGGTTTCAACAGACGGCGCGCGGCCTTCATCCACCGTTTGGAGAAGTCGTCATAAGCCTTGAAGCTTTCAAACTGGTCCCAGTGGTCATCGACCGCATCGACCTTGGAATTGTTCGGGCGATGCAGATCGCCCCCCAATTGAAGGTTGTACGGTGGGTCGGCGAAGATCATATCGACGGAGCCTTCGGGAAGGCTTTCCATGGATTCGATACAATCCCCAAGCAGGACCTTGTTCAGCGGTAAGATTGTGTTGCTCATGAGGGCAAGATGAACGACCCAAGAATCGCCGTCAAGGAATTAAATAAAATCAACATGTTAATAGATTTTGTTAGACCAACATGTTGAGTATCAGGAATCATCCGGACTCAACATCTTGCGAATTGGGGCAAAACTTTTTCTGTGCTCAACGCACACACCAATGCTCTTGAGGCCTTCTTGATGGGCCTTGGTACCGTAACCTGCGTTGCGCGCCCACCCGTAGCCCGGGTATTGCTGGTCAAGTTCAGCCATCATGTGGTCTCTGTTCACCTTGGCGACGATAGATGCTGCCGCGATAGACAGGGAAAGACTGTCGCCCTTAACCACCGCTTCCGCCTTACACGGCAATCCTTGCGGCACCCTGTTACCATCGATCAGCGCATAATCGGGTGTAACGCCCAAATCTGCCACCGCACGGCCCATGGCCAGCATGGTCGCCTGCAAAATATTGAGATTATCGATTTCCGCCACGCTTGCCACGCCAACGCCGATGACCGCATCCGTTTGTTGAAGGCGCATCAAGAGCGCCTCGCGTTTTTCCGCCTTTAGCTTTTTGGAATCGTCCAGCCCCTCGATCAAATCCCTCGGCAAGGTAGCTGGATTGAGGATCGCCGCCCCCGCCACCACCGGCCCAGCCCATGGCCCGCGCCCGGCTTCATCGACCCCGACAATAAGGCCCGACTTACTCAGTTCAATTCGAAAATCGGGATGAGTATTGGGCCGTTTAGGCACGTCGATTATCCTTCGGATCGTCTTGTGGGTCATCTAGGTATTCGTCTGGCAAGTCGTTTGGAAGCGCGGGCGGGGCTGGATTGCCCATCGACGAATTCAGCTCACCACCGGACAGTCTCTTTTGTCGCCGTCTCGCCCGGACTTCACCAAGCGCCGTTACGAAACGCCGCCCCAGACCCATCGTCCCCCGACCGGCCCGGTTCAGTCCGCCCGCGACCAGATGCGTTTCCCGCCCCCAGGCGATTTTCCACACGTCTCCGATGGTATCCATTCCATCCGCAGCCACCATATGCAGACGCCGCGCCGTGATGGTCCAAATGGGGCTCATCAACAAACTCAGCACCGTCACGGCGATGACCAAACGCGAGGTTTCCGGCGGGATCACGCCGCTCGCCACGCCGACGCCTGCCAACAGGAACGAAAACTCGCCAATTTGCGCCAGCACGATACCGCTCACCACGGCCACAGGCCAAGCTTGCCCCAACACCCTGAAGATCGCCACATTGAGTACCGTTTTAAACACCGTCACCATGAACAAAACAATCAGCACCGCACCCAAGTTGGCCCAAATGTAGTTGAGGTCGATCAACAATCCGATGGACAGGAAAAAGACCATCATCAGGATCGACTGAATGGGCCGAACCTCGCTGGACAACGTTTTTTTGAGGTTGGAGTTCCCAATCACCAGCCCGGCGACAAACGCACCATAGGCCGCCGAAAGACCCAAAAGGCCACTGATCGCCGCCGCGCCAAAACAGAACGTGATGGCCATCAAGGGTCCCAGTTCTTCGCGTTTTTTGCCGTTCAATTCAGGGATTGGCAATTCGACCGAGCGCCGCCCGCCCAAGTACCATACCAGCGCGCCCAGCATCCCAACGGAGCCTAAAATACGCACCACGCTGACCCAGTCGAAGCCGCCCGCGCCCAACACGCCGATGATCAGCATCATCGGCACCACCGCCAAATCCTGAGAGATCAACACACCCACGGCGATGCGCCCGGAGCGGGTTTTGAGTTCACCTGAATCTTGAAGAATCTTAATCGCCACCGCCGTCGAGGACATGGCGACCACAAACCCCAACAGCACCGCCATGGGCACGGGCCAGCCGAACACAGTGGTCATCAACATGAACACTCCGGTCGAGGCCGCGATCTGCAACCCAGCCGCCGCCGCGGTCAGGCGCCAGATGCGCTTGAACACGCGCAGAGAAAGTTCCATGCCGATAACAAATAACAGCATCAACACGCCCAGTTCCGCCAGCACGCCGATCTGGCCCTGGTCTTTCACCAAGCCCAGTGCGGATGGCCCCAGCAACACGCCCGCGAGCATGTAACCCAAGATCGCGGGCTGTTTGAGCCGTTCCATGCCCAAACCGCCCAGCAACGCGGCGACCACCACCACGGCGATGCCGGTGATGTCGGAATGTCCTGAGTGTTGGATCGCCTCGACGGTTTGTTCCATGCCCAAAACTTACCACTCGAATGTGGTCAAATAAATATGTGGCTCGCACATCTACGGCTTTTTTAATTTATATTGGCCAACGGCTTTAGGATCGGGGTCCCAATTCGCATGGAAATGGTCATGGCGAGTCCTTGGTCTGTATGCTGGAGAGCCTTGGTGGCGTCTCGCAGAAGCGGCACACCGTAGACTTTACAAGCCAATATCATCGCGGTGAGGACAAATTGCTCATCCAACTGAACTTCAAAGAGCTTATTGGGGGCGGCGGCAATAAACTCAACCAACACCCGGGCTGTGCCGTTCGATGGGTTGATGATACGTATTTTCTGAATTTTCGAATAGGGAACGTTGACCTTTTCCCGCGCACAATGACCAAGCAATGCCTGCTGGAACAACTCATCTGAAAAAATCAGTTTTCGAACTTCGAGCAACATCTATGTATACGCGCCAAAACGCGCGCCCCTAACGTGCCCACCCCGTCAATTTTCCCTTCTTACTATTTGGGGCTTCACAATCGACATATTCACTACATTAAAACAGCGCCAATTGATCCCCTGTACGTATAGGTCGTGTAAAAGCATCTGCGTTCAAGGTGAAACCGCCCGGTTCGGTGGGATTCAATGCCAATTTCTTACACGCAAGCTGAAAACGCTGACTAAGCAGCTTGGCATGGACCCCGCTGCCGGTCATGCGCGAACCGAACTCTGAAATATAAAGCTGCCCATCGCGAGATTGGCTCAACAAGCTCATCACCCGCTTGGCTTTGTTCGGGGCGTGGGTTTGCAGCCACTCAGCAAACAGACCTTTCAGCTCCAATGGCAGTCGCAACAATATATAAGCCGCCGAAGTAGCCCCAGCCTCGGCACTTGCCGTCAAAATGGCCTCAAGTTCATGGTCGTTCAGGGACGGCACCATCGGCGCGGCCAGGACCGTCACCGCGACCCCCGCATCCGCAAGTGTGCGCATCGTCTGCAACCGCTTGGACGGTGTCGCGGCGCGCGGCTCCATGGTGCGGGCCAAATCGCCATCCAGTGTGGTCAACGAAATGCCGATTGAAACCAAATTATCCGCCGCCATCTCAGACAAAATGTCCAAGTCTCGGGTGATCAGGTGTGACTTGGTGACGATCACGGTTGGGTGGCGATAGGCTTGGAGAACTTCCAAAAGTTCGCGCGTGACACGGTGCTCGCGCTCAACGGGCTGGTAGGGATCGGTGTTGGCGCCAATCATCACCGGAGCGACCGTGTAACGGGGCTTTCTCAGCTCAGCCTCTAGCGTCTTGGCCATATTTTTTTTGACAAATAGTTTGCTTTCGAAATCCAGGCCTGGCGACAAATTCATGTAAGCGTGGCTCGGCCGAGCATAGCAATACACACAGCCGTGCTCGCAGCCCCGGTAAGGGTTCAACGAGCGATCAAAGGGAATATCCGGAGACATGTTGCGGGTCAGCGCCGATTTAACACACTCCACTGTCACCTCGGTCTTGAATTTTTCTGGCAAGGCGTGATCTTCGGCCAATTGCCAGCCGTCATCGACCGCCACGCGGGCATGTGCTTCAAACCGTCCCGAGACGTTAGAGACCGCGCCGCGGCCCTTTTTCAACGGATGTGACACAACATAGACCATGCCCGCACCATAACAGATCAAAAAGAACATTTAAAGAACATCAAAGAGGCTTTTGTGCTGGCGGCATCGTGTTAATCTCTGCCCATGTTGTCCGTTATTATACCCACGTTGAACGCCGAAGAGACCTTGGCGCAAACCCTCACAAGCGTGCAAGCGTCCTCGCCGCCGCTGGTCGAGGTGCTGATCGTTGACGGCGGATCAACAGATCAAACGGCACGCGTCGCCGCCGACCACGGGGCAAAGCTGATCCACTCAGATCCCGGTCGTGGCCAGCAACTGGCCCATGGCGCATCCATGTCCAAAGGACCGTGGATGCTGTTTTTGCATGCCGACAGCCAGCTACCCCCCGATTGGGAAACCGACATCAGCCGCTTCATCACCGAAGACCGCAACCAGGGGTTGGTCGGTTATTTCCGGTTGGCCTTCGACCAAAAAAGTCGCGGCGCGCGGCGCGTCGCGCGGCTGGCCAACTGGCGCGCAGATGTGTTGGGCTTGCCCTATGGCGACCAGGGTTTGCTGATCCATCGAGATTTATACGAATACGTTGGTGGTTACCGCAGGGAACAGAATCTCATGGAGGATGTCGATTTGGTCCAGAGGATCGGGCCGATGCGCCTTAAACGCATCAACCTGACACTGACCACCTCGGCAAGCCGGTATCGATCCGGCGGGTGGTGGGCGCGTCCGGCACGCAATTTGATGTGTCTGATGCTGCATCTGGTGGGCGCGCCACGGGGCTGGATCGAAAGACTGTACCGATGAAACACCTTGTTTTGATGGCCAAAGCCCCGCGCATGGGCAAAGTCAAATCTCGCTTGGCCAAAGACATTGGCCAAGTTCAAGCATGGACGTTTTATCGCAACACCCTGACCACCATCGCCCGCAAACTTATCGACGATCGCTGGTCGTGTTGGCTCAGCGTTACGCCGGACCGCGCGAGCATGGCCCCGGGACTGTGGCCCCGCAGATGGAACCTGATCCCCCAAGGCGGGGGCGATTTGGGCGATCGCTTGTTAAGGCCGTGGCTGGTGCTGCCACCTGGCCCTGTGGTGATCATCGGTTCTGATATTCCCGATATAACGCGTCCACACATCGCTGCTGCGTTCGAAGCCTTGGGCGATAATGATCTGGTGTTCGGCCCCGCCACTGACGGTGGCTACTGGTTGATCGGTGCCAAACGCCGCCCGCACATCATAAATCCGTTTTCAGGGGTAAGATGGTCGACCGAACACGCGCTCGGTGACACCATTGCAGGCACCCCAGACGGAACAAAGATAGGCTTTGTGGAAACGTTGGCGGACGTTGACGACGCCAACGGCCTGCGCCGCTGACGAAACGCCACGGACTAAACCAGGTGTTCTTTAAGTCGCGGCATCAGTTCGACCATGTTGCAGGGCCGGGTGCGGGCGTCCAGTTGATGGACCAAAATGTCGTCCCAAGCATCCTTGCATGCCCCAGTCGAACCGGGCAGCGCGAATAGATACGTGCCATTGGCCAGTCCTGCCGTGGCGCGTGACTGAATGGTCGAAGTTTTTATTTTTTGGTAGCTGATCCAACGAAACATTTCACCAAAGCCCGGGATTTCTTTTTCGCAAACCTGCTTAAAGGCTTCCGGCGTAACGTCGCGCCCAGTCAGGCCGGTGCCGCCGGTGGCGATGACCACGTCAATGCTGTCATCTTGAATCCAGGCATTGAACTGTTTCACCAGCGTGGGGACGTCGTCTTTGACGATCTCGCGTGTGGCCACGATGTGCCCTGCCGCTTCGATACGTGCAACCAGCGTTTCACCCGATTTATCATTTTCCAATGTTCGTGTGTCGGAAACCGTCAGGACGGCAATACGGACGGGCAAGAATTCCCGTTCACCTTCAATTTTTGACATTGGAAGCCACCTCCTGAGGTTCTTGTCCTTGTGCGTTATAGCTCGGCCATGCGCCTGAGGCCACGGCATCCAGAGACGGTGTAGGCTGACCCAACCGATTGCGATATATCCACAGGTTGGTCAACACACGTTCGATAAAAATACGCGTTTCGCGCGACGGCAAACTTTCGATGAAGAACAACGAATCGTCTAGGTCGTCGACGTTGCGACGCCATTTGTTAAGATTGCCAGGCCCACCGTTCCACGCTGCCGCCATCAAAAAAAGATCACCCTGAATTTTTCGATCGCTCAACAAAATGGAAATATATTTCTGGCCCAGCTTCAAATTGAATTCCGGCTCGAACAGCTGCGAACGCTTATTCCAACGCAAGGTGCGGTCGCGCGCGACAAAGCTAGCGGTGCCCGGCATCAATTGCATCAAGCCGCGTGCGCCAACGCCGGATTTGGCGTTGGGATTGAAGCGCGATTCCTGACGCACCAAGGCGTAAATCAAGGCCCGGTCGACTTTAAATCCGCCTTCCGGTTCCCATGCCGGCAACGGATACGCCGCACCATCGAAGCCGCCACCACTGGGATAGAGCATCGCATCAAGGCGCATAGTCAGTTCCGCCATGCCGGTGTGTGCGGCGATGGCCAGCATACCGTTAGACAATTCGCGCGGTGCCAAACGCGCTGTCTGGCGCATTTCTTTTTCAGCCAGCGCATTTTCACCGATCTGCAACAACGCCAAAGCACGCCGTCCGCCCGGATAACTCAACAAAGCCTGAACTTCACTGCCATCCATCGGCGGCAGGCCCCAATTGAACTGTGGCTCATGGCCCAACAATTTATTCGCCAACATGCCATAAAAGGTGCGCGGGTGCTGGGCTGCCTCTTCCAGCAACGCCATCACCCGTTCGGGGCGGCGTGAAATCAGATGTGCGCGCGCAGCCCAAAAGGCGCTGGCTGAATGGGTCCAGGGCGAAGCATCATACTTCGCCGACAATTCAAAGTGTTCAGCCGCCTTGTCCATGCGGCCCAAACGCCACTGGGCAAGACCGGCAATCCAATGCAAGCTGGACTGATATTTACCCGAACGCGCCGCGGCCTTTTCCGACCATTCAACAGCCCACTCATCGCGCCCAGCCATAAAATAACCCTTGGCTAGACGGCCGCGGGCCCAATCCATGTTGTAAGCATCGAATAGTTTTTTGACTTCTGCCGTCCCCAACAACCGTTTCACCGCAAGGGTGTGGCCCTTGCGTAGATGGCTTTTGATGGTGATTTTCAGACGCGCCACGCGACGACGCTGTTCACGGGTCAGGTGCTTGCGTTTGGGCTTATCGACGCCATTGACAGCATCGGGTGACTTGTACAAAGCACGACCGATTTTCGGCTTGGGCGGATAGTTGTAATTCGCCGGACGGCGTTTCAACGCCAGCTTATAAATCTGTTTAGCGTCATGATGGTCAGCATATTGCGTGAGCCAAGACTTCAATTCTTTGTATTTGGAACGGTATTTGGTCGGATGCAAATATCGTTGCGCCAGCACATGCCCCATGAGCACACGGTCGCTAAGCTGCTTGATCTCACGATCGGCTTTGGCCCAGCTGCCCTTTTCCTGAAGAGCAAATATTTTCCGATAACGCCCAGCATCTTCTTGGCTCAAAACGCTCGGCAAGGTCACACCACCAGGCTGAATAGTGGAAAGAGCCCCCTGTTCTGTGGCAAGGCCGGGTTCTGCCGCAAGGCCGGATCGTGCCATAGGCAAGCTCGACCCCACAAGGGCCGCAGCAATGGTCAGCGCGCGAAAAAGGCGTCTCACAGACATAATGTATTCAAAAACTCCGCCTCAAATGTGCGTATGAAAAATCAACGCACGAACCGGCGCTCATTATCTCATCTAAATCTTGATAAATCTTATACGTTACGCGGCCACATGTGGCAACCAAGGCCACTTCAGCGCACAGTGCAGGATTAAGCATGCTCGGCGAGCTTAGCTTTGATCGCGAGCAAATCGGCCCACGCTTGACGCTTGTGCGCAGGCGTACCCAGCAAATGATCGGGATGGTAAATCGCCGTGGCGTCGATGGGGTGGGACATTTTCGGCGTTTCGTAGGTGAACCAGCGTCCTCGCAACCGCGACACACTGCCTTTTTGCGCCAACAGGGAATGTGTCGCAGGGCCGCCCACAGTGATCAACACCGCAGGATCAATGATTTCAATGAGCCGTTCGACAAACGGCAGGCACACTGCGATCTCGCCACCATGGGGCGTGCGGTTGCCGGGCGGACGCCAAAACACCGTATTGGTGACGAACACGGCGGAACGATCAAGCCCAATGGACGCCAGCATTTTGTCCAAAAGCTGCCCGCCGGCACCAACAAACGGGCGGCCTTGGCGGTCTTCATCGCCACCCGGCGCTTCGCCGATCAGCACCACACGGGCCTCGGAGCTGCCATCGCCAAACACCAAATTCGTGGCGGTCCTTTTCAACGGACACCCATCGAAATTTTTCAGCGCCTCTTGCAGTTCGTCCACCGTCTTCACCGCGGAGGCCAATTCGACGGCTTTTTTAAGGGCATCTTCACCGACCTCGGTCTCTGGCGGTCGCACGGTGGCCAGACCGGCCCGTGCCGGGGAAGAGGACGGTGGCTGAGACGCGCCCGGAGCAGACGACGCAGACGACACCGGCGCGGTGGCCTCGCCACTTGCATCTTTAAGCAACGCTTGCGCCTGGGCCGCACGCTGCGCTTGGGCTTCTTCGGCCAGCGCATAACGATTTAGGGGTTCCTCCCCCACAGCCTCGTCCACTCCGGCCTCTAGATACCAGGCCAGAATGTCCGCGGGATGCTGCATCATGTCTTCAAAGGCGTTCATGCGCACACCATAGCACCGCCGCGGCGCAAGGAAAGCCTTGCTGCATCGCAAGATCATGATTTCGCAGTTGCAGCATCAACAACTCTGAGGTTTACTTTTACGGAGATGAGCCGCACACACGGCGGCAACATATAATAAGGGCGAAACGCTCAACACCAGAACTCAGGGCAGAGCAGGAGTAGCGCGCGCATGGAACGGGAATCGATGGAATTTGATGTGGTCGTGGTCGGTGGCGGGCCTGCAGGCCTGAGCGCGGCGATCCGTGTCAAACAACAGGCCCAAACTGCGGGCAAGGACATTTCCGTCTGCGTGCTGGAAAAAGGTTCCGAGATCGGCGCGCACATTTTATCTGGCGCGGTCATCGACCCGGTAGCGCTCACCGAGCTGTTTCCCGACTGGAAAGAAAGGGGCGCACCGCTCAACACCCCGGTGACGGACGACCAATTCGTATTTCTCACGGCCAACTCGGCGTTCAAGCTGCCCACCCCACCGCAAATGCACAACACCGGCAATTATGTCGCGTCGCTGGGTGAGCTAACCCGCTGGCTGGGTGAACAGGCCGAAGCGCTTGAAATTGAAGTCTTCGCAGGCTTTGCCGCCGCTGAGATTCTGTTCCACGACAATGGACGCGTCAAGGGCGTTGCCACCGGCGATATGGGCAAAATGGCCAACGGCGAACAAGGCCCCAATTTTGAGCCCGGCGTTGAATTACATGCCACCTACACCGTGTTTGCCGAAGGCTGTCGTGGGTCCCTGTCCCAAGGCCTGATGGAACATTTCCATCTGCGTGATGGCGTTCAGCCCCAAACCTATGGCATCGGCATCAAGGAATTATGGGAAATCAAGCCGGAAAAACACAAGTCAGGCACGGTCGTGCACACCGTTGGCTGGCCGTTGACCAGCGATGTTTATGGCGGTTCGTTCCTCTATCATTTGGGTGATAATCTGATTTCCGTCGGCTTCATCGTCGGGCTGGATTACACCAACCCCTATCTGTCGCCGTTCGACGAAATGCAGCGGTTCAAGACCCACCCGAAAATCCGTCCGATTTTCGAGGGTGCCCGGCGCATCGCGTACGGTGCACGCGCACTCAATGAAGGGGGATTTCAATCGATCCCTAAACTGGTATTTCCCGGCGGCGCACTGATCGGGGCGGCGGCGGGCTTTATGAACGTGCCCCGCATCAAGGGCTCGCACACCGCCATGAAATCTGCCATTGAATGTGCAGACGCCATCGTCGCCGCACTTGGTGAGGATACCCCCGCGATTTTGGATGCGTATCCCACATCCCTCAAGACGTCCTGGCTGTGGCGTGAGCTTTATAAATCCCGCAACATTCGCCCATCGTTCAGAAACGGGCTTTGGGCGGGCATCGCCTATTCGGCGGCCGATACTTATCTGTTCGCCGGGCGCGCGCCGTGGACGTTCAAACACCACACCGACCACGATCAGCTGAAACGTGCGCAAAAGCCGATGATGATCGATTACCCCAAACCCGACGGCGAGGTCAGCTTCGACAAACTGAGTTCCGTGTTCATTTCCAACACCAACCATGAAGAAGACCAGCCATGTCATCTGACCCTTAAAGATGCAGACGTGCCGGTGCGCACAAACTTGGTGCTTTATGATGGGCCTGAGCAACGCTTTTGCCCTGCTGGCGTCTATGAGTTTATCGAGGACCCTAACGCACCGACACATCAGCACCTGCAAATCAACGCGCAAAACTGCGTGCATTGCAAAACTTGCGACATCAAGGACCCCACCCAGAACATCGTCTGGACCACGCCCCAGGGCGGTGGCGGGCCAAACTATCCAAATATGTAAAAATAGGCACTACCGTTTATTGCGGAGCTGACATGAGGCGGCTACACTCGCGCCATGTTAGCTCAACGCACCCCCACGCGGCCCTTAGGCTCGCCTCTTCGCTCGATTCTCGGCTATGGCACTTTTGCCCTTATGCTCTGTGCATCCGTGATCGCTTCCGCCGCCGATGGTACATCCCATATCGGTGAAGGCGCCGCCGGCAACTACCTCGCCGGACGCCATGCCGAGCAGGTTGGGGAAAGCCTTGATGCGCTCAAATTCTACAGCACCGCCACCACCCGCGGGCAAATTGCCACGGCGGATCTTTACAAGCGTATCTATATCCTCGCCCTTACCGAAGGACGTCTCGATGATGCCCTGATCGCACTCAAGAAGGTCGAACAATCTGGTAAAACAGGCCCCTTCGCCAATCTTGTGCGGGCTGTACACGCACTTAAAACCAACAACTATGCCAAGGTTGAAGCACTGCTGAATGGCGAAAAGTCCGGTTTGGTAAACTTGCTGTCGCCATCCCTGATCGCATGGGCAAAAGTTGGCCAAAACGATCACAAGGGGGCTTTAAAAGCCCTGGCCCAGATGAAAGAACAAGCGGCCCTTGTTGCCTTTCACGACCTGCACGCCGCCTTAATTGAAGAGCACGCAGGCAATGCGGCGGCAGCGGAACAGCACTTCTTAAAAGTTCTCAGCAAAGCAGGCATGTCGGCCCGCGTGACGCAGCTTTTGGGTGCCCATTACGAACGCCGGGGGCAATATGATAAGGCCACCGAGCTCTACACCAAGTTTACCATCAATGGCGAGGGTGCGGCCATGTTGGCTCTGGCCAACGCCCGGCGCAAAGCCAATCAGCGCACGCCCTTGACGGTTGCGACCGCGCAAGACGGCGCCGCCGAAGCCCTGTTCAACATCGCCAGCGTGTTTCAATCCCAAACTGGTGACAGCCGGGTTCAGGTGCTTGCGCATTTGGCTTTATATCTGCGCCCGAATATGGACAACGCCAAAGTCGTTGTCGCCGGGGCGCTGGAATTGAACGACCGCTTTAAAGCTGCCAACGCCATTTATGCCAACATTCCCAAAGCCTCGCCGCTGAGCTGGAGTGCCCGCATGCACATGGCCGACAACCTCGACCGTATGGACAAGACCGACGATGCGGTGAACCTGCTGCGGGCACTCGCGCGCGAGCGGGCCGACGACGAAGTCTCGCTGGTTGAACTGGGCAACATTCTGCGTCGCCATCAGCGCTTCGCCGAGGCTGCCGAGGCTTACACCGATGCCCTCAAACGCATCAAAGATATTACCGGCCGTCATTGGACAATTTTCTATTCCCGCGGTATCGCTTATGAACAGACCGACCGTTGGTCCAAGGCCGAAGAAGATTTCCTCAAAGCCCTCGAGTTCAAACCCGACCAGCCTCAGGTGCTCAATTATCTTGGTTACTCCTGGATCGACCAGGGACTACACCTGGACCGGGCACTGAAAATGATCGAAAAGGCCGTCGACCTGCGGCCCCGTGATGGCTACATCGTCGATAGTCTCGGCTGGGGCCTCTACCGTCTGGGCAAGTTTGATGAAGCGGTCAAAAAAATGGAACGCGCCGTAATGTTGCGTCCGTCCGACCCAGTCATCAATGACCACCTCGGTGATGCTCTGTGGAAAGTGGGGCGTACGCGCGAAGCCCGCTTCCAGTGGGAACGCGCCAGCGCCCTGAACCCCGACGCCGATCTAGCCAAGGCTTTGGAGCAAAAAATCAAAGGCGGCCTGGACGCCGTCAAATCGAATTAAGCGGGCTCACCATTTGGTTACCACCGCCCCCAAGCGCCGCACTGTCATTCGCTCCGCACCGGCGAAGGTCAACCTGTATCTGCATGTCACGGGACGTCGCGACGACGGCTTTCACGAACTCGATAGCCTTGTGGTGTTCGCCGACGTCGGCGATGTCATCTCGGTGGAAGATGGCGCGGGCCTAAGTCTGAGCATCATCGGACCGTTCGCCGATAGCCTTCCAACGGACGATGATAATCTTGTGCTGCGCGCCGCTCGCTTGCTGGCGGCACACGCTAATATCCGCGCCAATGCTCACATCACCTTGGAAAAAAACCTGCCCATCGCGTCTGGGATCGGCGGCGGATCGGCAGATGCCGCAGCGACCTTAAAGGCCTTGGTTGATTTCTGGGGGATCGAGCTTTCCGACCATGACATCCACCACGTCGCCCACGATGTTGCGGATAACCTGGACACCGCGCGCGCCCTGTCCACCTTGTTCAAATTGTGGAGAGACGACCTCGGCGCAAGCATGCTCGATGTGATCGGGCTGGAACTGGGAGCCGATGTGCCTGTGTGCCTGCAAAGTCTCCCCGTCTACATGGGTGGTATAGGTGAACGACTGGACATGGCCCCGCATCTGCCCCCCGCATGGCTGGTACTGGTCAATCCAGGTGTGCACGTTTCCACTCCCGAAATTTTCAAGGCCTACAAAGCCGACGAAAAAGATTTTTCCAAGCCCGCCCGGTTTCACAACCACCCCCGCGAGGCCACCCAACTGGCCGCGCTGCTGGCTGAACGCACCAACGACCTGATGGCGCCCGCGCAGGCGCTCACGCCGGAAATTCAAACCGTGCTGGATTCGCTGAACGACACCGACGACGCCCTGCTGACACGCATGAGCGGCTCTGGCGCCACCTGTTTCGCCCTGTACGCCACGAAAAATTCCGCAAGGGCCGCCGCACAACGCCTCGCCCAAGCGCATCCGAAATGGTGGGTTAAAGCGGCGGAAATGCTTGAAACTCCGCCAGATTTCTAGGCTTTACTGAGTGCGCTATCAGTCACCAACTGACAAATTTGGCACTTTCTCAATCTCTTCAAAGCGATAAGTGCATATTTATGCCAATCCCCACTTGCGAATGTGAACGTTACCCCTTATTTTCCCCCGCACGCCCTCCTCGACGAGGGCCTTGATGGGGCGTAGCCAAGTGGTAAGGCAACGGCTTTTGATGCCGTGCACCGTAGGTTCGATCCCTACCGCCCCAGCCAAAAATCAAGCCCCTTGTTCATCCGCCTAGACGGTGTGGGGTCTAGTTTAGTTTGTCGTTACACAGCTTAGTTTGTCGTTTTAACAACTAAACATGTCGCAAAATTCGGCCAGTATCCTGAAGAATCAGGATGTTGGCCGTTTTTGTATTTGTAGATTGAAAGTCGTCATTTTTGACTCGGCCCAACTATTTGCGGAACTGTTTGTCGATAGATGTCATTTCCATCTTGAATTGCGAAACCACAACATTTAATGCGAATTTCACACTTTGAGCGTGCGACTGGACGCACCCAGTCGCACGCTAAATCAAATAGTTAAGTGATTTTCATGTTTCGCTTCGAATCTATCGTTTTTTGAGTGTTTGAGGCAGATTTAGGTCATCAGGATTTTCTAGGATGTTGTAATTTTCACCCTCACCACCTGCAACTTCAACAATCCAATCCTCTCAAAGACTCTCAGCACGTACGCTTTGCCATTTCCAAGTTGTAGTGTGCCTGAAGATTCGTCCAAAACTCTGGCGTCGTGCCGAGCGCATCCGCAAGACGTAATGCGGTAGCGGCCGTAATGCCACGCCTGCCCGAAACAATCATGGTAATGCGGTTTGTCGGCACCTCTAGAATTTGCGCAAGCTTGTTGGCGCTTAGACCCATGGGCTTCATGAATTCAGCCTGCAGGATTTCACCTGGGTGTATAGGTTTGCGGTTGCGCTGTGTCATCGCCGTTCATCTTTCTTTACAGAGATGCTGACCCGCAACTTCAAGGCATGTGCGACAGCGACAATGTGATGAAGCGTGACCCTGGCATCATTCGGATCCAACATCCTGTTGAGCCTTGCATAGCTTGTGCCCATGCGCTTCACGACAGCCGTCTTTGTCAAACCACTTTCGTCAAAGGCACCTTGCAAGCGCATCGCCAACCCCCTCTTTACAGCCGTTGCCGTCACGTCAACGAGCACTCCATCGTCCTGCAAAAGGCTGTCAACGGTGGAGCCGATATTGGGATGTTTTGCACCCGTCATTAGCCTGTCCTTTCGAGGTTTACGTGCTTTCTGACATTGACTTCCACAGACATCTTTCTCACCCCACCAAACACGTATATTTTTTCTCATTCATGAGCGCTTGTTATCTTGCGCGTAGATAAGATTAATTTGCCCAAAACACGCACTCTAAGGGGCGATCAGTTTATATATAAATGCCAGATGCTTGGCATCTTGCTCTGCTCGATGTGTTTTAGGGCATTCTTGTTCCGCCCTGTAAATCGCCTCGGAAAGGTTGGGATGATTCTCTGCTCGAGCAATCTCCGCATAAAGGCTCTCGAAGTCATGCAATTCTATTTCGTCATCGACGCCACCGGCATCTAAGAGTTTCCGTAACCAAACCAGATCGAATTCGGGAGCATCCGAGTAATACTTTGCGCCGTGTGTGAAGTGCATAAAGCGCTTTGCGGCTCGTTCAGGTGTCTCGCCGTTACGGATCAACATGTCCTGCGTGATACCTGTCACGGCTTCCGATTCGTGAGACCATCCTGTCCATCGGTTATGAAAATCCCGAAGCTCACAACCGATCCAAGCCGTCGGAGGCTTGATCAAAGTCCCACCGGACATACCGCCCGGAAATGCCCAGCCAACTTCCGTCGGCCATCCGTCAGGGCCTAGGGATGATGCCTCAAGATCAATGCAACAAACAGTGGATTGGAACTGAGCGGGCATCACATGCATTTCTTCGGCGTCCCACACATCGCGCGCCTTCTGAAGATTGAGCCAGAAGTCCGTTGTCGTTTCCAGGGCCTTGGCAAGGCGCACGGCGACATCCGGTTCCAAACGCCGGTGTCCATTAATGACCTGGCTCAACTGCTTCTCGCTAAGCTCAATGCTGTCCGCGAAGCGTTTCTGGGACACGCCACGCGGCTCCAGATAGTGGCTCTTGAGAATATCCCCAGGATGCGATGGCTTGCGGATGCGTTTGGGCATTTCACACAGTCCTTTCAATCATCACCTCACATTGCAACAAAACATCAATTCTATAAAACATCTTAAAAATATATCGTAAGAAAATTAAACTTTTTTATAACAAATTATTTTGTTATGTTTTTTTATACTGAACAAATGACTCAAAATGATATTAATTTAAGTATACAATAGTATATTGAATCAACCCATGACGGGGCAAGCGTCATGACCTCTTCCGCTCAAATCGTAGATGACTTGTGGCCGTTCCGGCCGAGGCCGCTCGAGAACGAGAGCTTTTCGTCTTGGTTTTCCAGGACGGCATGGGCGAACGGCTTGAGCGCGTCGGAGCTCTATCCCATTGCATTGCCCGGCGCACGCATGTTCCGGCTCGACCTGGATCGTTTTGCCTGTGATGCGTTGATCGAAAACCTCTCCGCTCACACCGGAATTCCTTCCGACAATCTTTGGCCACGCACATTCAAAGCTTGGACGGGCCATGTGTTCGAGCGGGACGACGGGCATGTGAAACTCATCTGGTTGCCACCCGCAGGATTACACCAGACTAGCGTATCCTTCGGCCAGCAGGCCTGTCCTCAGTGCCTTCGCGAAGCCAAAGCTTCCTATCTGAAGCAACAATGGCGGCTCTCTTTTGTCACCACCTGCACGGAGCACAAAACGCTGCTGATCGACCGTTGCCCAGCCTGCACGGCCCCAATCCAATCTCTCTACCCCCCGGCCTCCGTCGGCACGCTCAGTATCTGCTGGAACTGCGGTTTCGATCTTCGCCATACCGTCACCGAGCGCGTCGGTGATTTCTCATCTCAGCTCACACTCATCCAGATCGCCCACACTGGTTGGGGCCGTTTGGGCGCATACGGTTCCGTTCATGCGTTGAGCTATTTCCGAATTCTATGGACCGTGTACCGCCTGCTGGCGACGGGACGGTTTGCATTGCCGTTGCGCAAATGGGTTGGTGGAAAGGAACCACCTTCCGGCATCCCCCGCATCAAGGAAATCGAGCGTCTCAATCCCCGCTGTCGGCATGCCCTGGTGAACATGACCATGAACTTGATGCAGGACTGGCCGGATCGGTTCATGGCAGCCTGTAGAGACGTCGGCATCAGCACCCGAGTGTTGCTCAAAGACGCAAAGACAACGCCGTTTGCCCTGTGTGAACCCGCAACCTTGTGCCTCAGCGCCCCGGTCGGCAAAGCCACCTGCGCAGACCTCATGGCCGCTAAGGCTTACCTGAAGGCCCGAGGGGTACATCCAACCTACCAGGCGCTACGACATCTTCTGGGCCTGCATTTCCACGCCCATCGGGATCTAGCTCTACCGGCCACAAAACATGCGCCATACGGAACGCACCGCTATTGGAAGCTGGATGGAATTTCCCCCGACGTGCGTGCTGCGGCGAAACGCGCGGCTCATAAGGAAGGCGAAAACGTCGGTGCCTGGGTGAACAAGTCGTTACGCCACACACTACAGCAATTAGACGATAAATTATAAACAAGCACAACATATAGTATTTTTGGCTATTTTTTTGACCACACATCGCGTAAAGGTAGATAAGTTGATTAGGAGTACGCACCCATGCCTGTACGCAAAATTCCCATCAGCCACAACAGTGTGACCGGCCGCCATGCTATGGGCCCCGGCAAACGCAGCATCGGCTATGAATCAACCCTGGAGCGCGATTTCGTCAGCCTGATGGCCTTCGATCCCGACGTGACAGACATCGAAGAACAGCCTGTCCGTATCGATTACCAAGATGCTGAAGGACGGATGCACCATTACACGCCGGATTATTTGGTTCACAAACTGGGCGCGCCGACTTTGCTGGTGGAGGTCAAACCCAGAAGGTTTCTCAAACCGGATCTCGACGCAAAATTTGCCGCCGCACGTCGCTACGCCGAAGCCCGGGGATGGGTCTTTGAGGTGTGGACGGAACAAGAAATCCGCACACCGCGGCTCGACAATATCCGTTTTCTACTGCCCTTCCGCCACCGCCCAACCGACCCAGGCCGAACTGCCCGTATCCTCCGTCACTTCGAGGAATGCGGCCCGATGAGCGGCGGCACCGTACTTGATGCCTGCTGGAGCGACGAGACCGAACGTAATACCGGCCTTGGCGTTCTCTGGAACCTCATCGCCACCGGAGAGGTCTACACCGATCTCGACAAAGAACTCACCATGGACAGCGTCCTGAATTGGACCGGGAGGATATCATGAGTGACAGGTTGAGCTATGCCGTCGGCGCCAAAGTATCGGTCAACGACCGCGTGGGCACGATTGCCGCACAAATCGACATCGATCAGGTTCTCGTCCAATACGCGGACGGCGGTCAGACGGAGGCCGTTAACGTCATCAACTTGAAGCCCCCCGCATCCAAAACGACTTCAAAACCCAAGAACCTTGACACCATTCCCGACGAAGACTTTGAACTCGCCCGCAGGCGGTTTGCAACCATCGAACCCCTACTCGGCGACGAACGGAACAAATCCAAAATTCTTGAGGCACAGGCTTTGTCTGCAGGCGTAAGCATCCGAACCGTGCAACGGTGGCTAAGGGCCTATAAGGACGGCCATCTGCTTTCCGACCTGACGCCGGATCGACGCGGCAAACGCAAGAACCGCCTCTCGAAGAGGGTTGAAGCCATCATCAAGGATGCGATCGAGACCCTCTATCTCAACAACCAAAATCGTAAGAAGAAAAAAGTCATCGATGCCGTCATCCAGAAATGTAAAACGGCCAAACTGAAACTGCCCCATGCAAATACAATCCGCGCACGCATCAAAGCCGTATCTCCCCAAGTAAAGACCAAGCGCCGCCACGGCACCAAGGCCGCACGGGATAAATTCGGCGCGGCGGCAGGAAAGTTCCCCGGCGCCGATTATCCGTTGGCGGTGGTGCAGATCGACCATACGCTCCTGGACATCGTGCTGGTGGACGACGAAGAGCGCCTGCCCATTGGACGTCCATGGT